>OBEQ010935658.1_pt1 | contig 91969 bp, 4 predicted proteins | sample 1670901 | NCBI WGS metagenome assembly OBEQ01 (sample SAMEA104232315, study PRJEB22302) | groundwater metagenome | biome: forest; feature: aquifer; material: groundwater | place: USA | collected 2011-08-07 | depth 5.4 m | reverse complement strand
TTGACGATTGTTCCACTAAAACAACAATTGAACAGAAAACAATCGTCGAGATACTGGCTTCCACAACACGATTTGGTAAAGAAAAAGCCAGTAAAGACACTTCGCACATCCGTCAAGAATTGGAAAGATGCCTGCGCCATTTTCCTGATATCGAAAAAAATATTTCTCGTCTGAGCTGCGGCTATCTTTCGCCGAAAGATTTTCTTTGTGTCCGAAACGCCCTAAGCCGTCTGCCGGACATTCAAAAGACGATTTCTTGCCTTAGCGTTTGTAATCCTTTGTTTATTTTAGAAGACATCAAAGAGTTGCGCGACCTCTTAACACGCGCCGTCAATCCCGACATTCCGTTGTCGCACAGCGAAGGCAAAGTCATTCAAAAGGGTTTTTCTGCCGAACTTGATTCTCTTCGAGACATTCAAGAACACGGACAAAAATGGCTGCAAAATCTTCAGACGCAGGAAATCAAACGCACCGGCATCAATTCTTTAAAAATCGGATACAACCAGGTCTTTGGTTATTACATTGAAATCACCAAAGCCCATTTGAACGCGATTCCCACGGATTACATCCGCAAACAAACGCTGGTGAACAGCGAGCGCTACATCACCACAGCCTTAAAAGAATTCGAAGAAAAAGCCCTAAGCGCCGAGGAAAAAATTCTAAAAATCGAAAACGAAATCCTGCAAGAACTGCGTCAGGAAATCCTGGATCATTCGATTCTCCTGCACGAATACGCATCGAGGATTGCTGTCCTGGACGTCCTTTTTTCCTTAAGTGTCGTGGCGCAATCACCCCATTATATCATTCCGCGGATCAGCGATGAAACGACCATCGACATCAAAGCCGGACGGCATCCGGTGGTGGAAAAAAATTTACAAGGGTCATTCGTCGCCAATGACACGCTTTTGGATTGCAGTGAAAATCACTTGATCATTTTGACCGGCCCGAATATGGCCGGAAAATCAACTTACATCCGTCAGATCGCGGTTCTGGTGATTTTGGCGCAGATGGGAAGCTATCTTCCAGCGGAATCCGCCGAGATTGGAATCGTGGATAAAATTTTTACGCGGATCGGCGCCCACGATGATATCGCCAAAGGACAGAGTACTTTTATGGTGGAGATGAATGAGACCGCAGACATTCTCAACAATCTTTCCTCCCAGAGTTTAGTGATTTTGGATGAAATCGGACGCGGCACCAGCACCTACGATGGATTAAGTCTGGCCTGGGCGCTGGCGGAGCATTTGCAAAAAGAAAAGGCGCGCACGCTTTTTGCCACCCACTTTCATGAATTAACCGCTTTGGCCGATGAGCACACAGGCGTCAAGAATTACAACGTGGCGGTCAAGGAATGGAAAGATGAAATTGTCTTCCTGCACAAAATCGTGCCGGGATCGACCGACGACAGCTACGGAATTTATGTGGCCAAGCTCGCCGGGATTCCGCTTTCGGTGATCCGCCGTTCCCGTCAAATCCTGACGCAGTTGGAATTGCAGAATAATTTAAAAGAAAAAATACGTTTCAATCCGTCGGGAGAAAATCAATTATCGCTTTTTAGCAATAACGCCGAAGATCCTCTTATTCTAAGAATCAAATCCATCATCGAATCAATGGATATCAATTCCCTCACTCCATTGGCAGCGCTGAATAAGTTGCAGGAGTTGAAGGAGATGGTTGGGTTAAACAAGGCGAAGGAATTCTAATATGAACAAAGTCCACATCCTCCCCCCCGAAATCATCAGCAAAATCGCCGCCGGTGAGGTCATCGAGCGCCCGGCCTCCGTCATCAAAGAGTTGATGGAAAATTCCCTTGATGCCCAAACTTCCTCAATCGAAATCCACCTCAAAGACGCCGGCAAAACGCTGATCCACATCAAAGACACCGGCAGCGGCATTGAACCCGATGACCTGGAAAAAATTTTCCTTCGGCATTCCACCAGTAAAATTGAAACGCTTGACGATTTAGATCACATCCAATCCTTAGGATTCCGAGGAGAAGCCCTGTACTCGATCGGTTCCATCGCGGATGTCGTCTTGCGCAGCAAAACCAAAAACCACGATACCGGTTGGGAGATTCATCTGCGCGGCGGCAAGAAGATGAACATTCGTCCCGTCACGATGAATAACGGCACCGAGATCGAGGTCAAAGAACTTTTTTTCAATACTCCGGCGCGCAAAAAATTTTTAAAAACCAACACGACCGAAATCAATCAAATCCTTAACGTGTTTCTTCCTTATACACTGCTGTATCCTCAATGCCGTTTTCTTTTATCGCATCAAGAAAAAGTTCTGATCGATCTTCCACCCGAAAATGATCTTAAAAGCCGTGTAGCCCATGCCCTGAATCTGGAAGAAAAACATTTGCTGGAAGTTGGGCAGGATTTCCCCTCGGATCAGATTTCGCTGCGTATGATTTTAGGGGATATCAATATTCAAAGGCCCCATCGGGATTTACAATTCATCTTCATCAATGATCGTCCGGTACAAAACAGGGGCCTCGGCTTTCACATGAATCAGATTTACCGTCTCATCTTTCCGCCGCAGATCTATCCTTTCTTCTCTTTGTATATTCAAATTCCGCCTGAGGACGTCGACGTCAATATCCACCCCGCCAAACGCGAAGTCAAAATCAAAGACGAGCAACATTTATCGTCGCTGATCCGCTCGGTGTGCGAACAAACGCTTATGCAGCAGGGCAAGGCCAAACAAGTCCACAAAAATTTGTCGTTCCCGAATGCTTTAGTCGGGAATCCAAATGAGGTAGAGACGGGTTTGAAACCCGTCTCTACTAGACCCCCGACAAAGACATTCGGGGGTGACAGTTTTGAGACAAGTTCTAGCCAAGTTCCCGAACCCTTCAACAAAAGCAAATACGCGACGCAACACTACGCCTTCCAAAACCAAGAACTCTTAGAGACGCCTGTTTCAGAAAATCTTTTTATCCAAAATCCAGACAGCCTGGCCTCCAAACTATCCCAAGCCCGGTACGTTGGAACATTCCTGAAAAAATATCTTTTCTTTGAAACAGGAACTTCCCTTTTCATCGTCGACCAGCACGCGGCCCAGGAACGAATCATGTTTGAACGCCTCAAGGCCCAGTTGGAGAACGGCACAATCGAGGTGCAACAGCTTTTGACGCCTATTCTTCTTAAATTAACGCCGCAGGAATTGTTGAACTGGGAAGAAGCCCAAGAAAAATTCGAAACGCTTGGGCTATCCACGACCCTCTGGAACAAAGAAACAATCGCCCTGCATACAACTCCTCATCTTCTTAAAAATCCGGAAGCCGCCGCCCGAAGCCTTTTAGCAGGAGAAAATGTCAGCCGTTACGACAACGACACCCTCGCCCGACGGGCCTGCCGGTGTTCCGTTATGGCGGGCGATTCGATGGACGTTCCTCAAGTGGAATTTCAACGCCAAGAGCTTCTGGCGTGCCGAGATCCCTTCACCTGCCCCCACGGCCGCCCGACGGTGATTGAAATGACGGAGATTTTTTTCAATAAACAGTTTTTGAGAACATGAAAATAATATTTTGACAAAATATAAATTTATGTTATCCTTGCTATCGGGAGGACTCACCCATATGCTAAGAAAATTAGGACAAAATTATCAAATTGCATTACCAAAAAAAATTATCGAAACACTTCATCTGAGGATCAATGATTATCTCGATATAAAAGTAGAAAACAACAAAGTAATTATTGAACCTCAGGTGGTCATCCCTAAAGATCAAGCTTATTTTTATACTTCTGGATGGCAGGAGGAAGAAATCAAGGCCGATGAAGATATTAAAAAAGGACGAGTTTCTAAAACCAAAAACATCAAAGAGCTCTTTAAAAAACTCGACAAGTAATGCACATTGAGGCAACGGATACTTTTATCAGGCTTTACAAGAAACTCCCCACGGATATAAAGGAACGAACTCAAAAAACTCTTGAATTCCTACAAAACAACCCGCACCATCCTTCTTTAGGTCATAAAAAAATGGCCGGCCAAAAAGACATTTTCGAAATTCGAGTTTCTCAGAATTATCGTATCACCTATCAAAAAATCGGAGATACCGCTTATCTGCGTAAAATCGGGACTCACGATCTGCTGAATAACCCATAACTATCATTATTTTTTTCGATCGCCTCCGCTTTGCTTTTTCTGGCAGCGCTCTTTATTTATCCGATGAATGCCGTCTTTGTGTTTGTGCTCACGTTTTCGGTCTTAGTGTTCGCCCCATCGCAACAATGGCCGCGCACCAAAAAAATAATCCTCCGGAACATTATTTTTTATGGAGGATGCATGTTGATCTATTTTCTAGCCATCAAATTCTTCTTCATCCCGCAGGCGCCTTCCTCGATGAGCGCAGCGCACCAATTGAGTAAAACTCCTTACGATTTCGAGATGTCTTTTAATCTTCTGTTTTGATCAACGGGATCATTTTTAGTTCTTTCGCTTGTCTTATTCTTTTGAAAAACCGGACATCAATTGCAAAAAACAACAGTCCCGCCTCATCCGCTCCTTATATTTTTGATCGGCGTGATATTATTTTTACTGGCCAATTCCCCCATCCTCATAGCCAAAGAATGCTTCACGCTTTTGGGGTACCGCGTGTTGTTTCCATCGGTGGTGATGATCTTGATCGCCCAGTGGGGCATAGGAGAAAAATGCGCGGATTTCTGGAAAGATCAAAAAATTTCTTTGTTCATAAGAATATTCGCGGGAGGATTTATTTCTTTAAGTATTGGACTTGCCTCACACAACATAAAAGACGTCTGCCAAAACTACCAGCGCGAATTAAGTTTTTTACGCCAAAAACTCGATAGCCTAGATTTCAAAAATACAAAAAAATTGGTGGTGATCACTGTTCCCGATGGAGAAACCTTGATTGAACGCCAAATTCCTTTTGAATTCAGTTACATGATAACGCTGCCGTCGTTCATAGATCCCCTCATCGAGGAGGCAGCCCAAAAAAAACAAACGGCATTTATAACACCAAGTGTGGATGACGGGGGAATCGTTTTCTTTGATCAATATACCGGCGTGATTAATCTTAATGATGAAATAATCAATCCTTCTGCGTATAAAAAATACCGATTCTATCTTCTCCCCGAAGGCCCTCGCCAGCCCATGATGATTGGGGCGGTGTATATGAAGATGGGGATATGAACTTATCCCCGGATTTTTCTTAATGAACTCTTCTTTGTTCTTGATGACAAGCCAAGAAATAATTTATCGCGTTGTCTTTCAAAACGCGCTTGCCGTTCCACGGGATCTCCGTCATAAAGTTCGGGAATTCTCGAGACAAACTCAGCCAATCTTAATTGAAGATCTTCCGTAACAGAATAATTTTCTTCATACAAAGCTTTCTTCTTCTTTAAAACCATTTCATTAACAGGCAGACTTAAAATGGCGCTGACAAATTGTTCCGCCTGTTTTTGTCTGAAATATTTTTGTTGCCAATACAGCTGTCCCTTGTGTGAATAAAATTCCGCGCCATCTTCCCCAACGAAAACGACACCCCAATTGGGATCACTCCACATCACATAAGAGCGCTTACCCGCCTGGATTAAATAATCTTCAGAGATAGGTTTCTTATCTTGAGCCAGAAAATCACCAAATTCTCCTCGATGATCAAAAGGAGGATGATCCGAAAAGATCATTTCTGCTTCGTAAGCTTTTAATCCAAAGATGGCAATCCGAATAGTGTGGACTATAGAAATCAAAAATAACAAGAACGCCGTTCGAAAGACTAGCCAAGGCTGGGGAGAAGCGATATCCAATTCTTGAGATTGTATTATCCTCCTCCCATACGCCCCCACGCCCGTCAAACTCGTCCATATATAATGCTCGCCGATAAAAAACACATATTTGATCCCGTTCCATACGAGAAAAATGACCAAAGACCCAAACAGAAAAATAAAAACCGCCGAGGCATCAATGAGCAAAAAGACGCGGGGCTTCGTTTCCAATAGTCCAGATTTTAAATGTCGTTCCATTAGTTGTGCGTAGGTCAATAAATCCTTTTTAAAATTTTCTAAAATCTCTCGAAGGTGACTTATGGAACTTCCCAAATTTTCTGAAGATCGATCTTCCATCCCCACTGCCTCTTCTAAATCAATAAGCTGTTTTTTAATAACTTCGGGCCAATCTACAACGGTGGACCGGTCATAAATTTGATCCGCTATGTGCGTATACAACTTTTCGATCCATTCTTGAACGCTCGTTTGTTGATCGGGTGCGATCCTCCCCGATGGATGAACAAACTGCAGAACCCATCGCAAATAAACAAGGTTTCCTTCACACCATTCCAATAATTCCATTATCTTTTGTTCCAACTGGACTCTGTCTTGTGGAGGGGAAAAACTTTCTGTTTCTATCGACATTTGTGCTGCTTTCCATTGGGAAGCGACAGCCCACGCCTTGCTGGAACTTTCTTGACTTAAATTTGTTTCCCCATTGAGAAAACCAGTTAAATGCCGAAGAGAAACACCGATTAACTGTGCCAATTCAGCTTTCTTTGTTGCATCAAGAATAACTTCTGCCACTATTTTCCGAAGCTGGTCCGAAGAGGGAAACTCTTCTTGCCTCCATTCGACTGCCTTCTGCCAGGCCTTCTTCAGATACAAATAGCCCAAGTCTATCTTTCCTCTAAGAAATCTCAAAAAATGATTGTATGGTATTTCTGCCTCTTGTGAGAATCGCTTTTTAGCATTTTTATAGGTTGTCAAATTGCGAATCAATCCCCTTGCTTCTTGATAAGATGCTGGGAGCGTTTCTTTCCATACATTGGCTACTCTCTTGGATTTCTCTAACAACTCCCGCTCCCATTCTTCTCGACCGTGAAGAAATCCCTTTAATTTCTCAAGAGATACATCTATTTCTTGACTGAAATAATTCAACGCGTCTTTGACCCAGGTTACTTCTTCAATAAGAGAACGAATTTGTACAATCTCTTGCCATCGCATAGCGGTTGTGTACAATCTTTGCAAAACTGCTGCACTGCCTTTCTCCTTTTTATAAATCATGCCATTGAAGTGATCGATAGAAATTTCGCTTTCTTTTGCAAAACGTTCCTTGTCTCCATTGTGCACAACCAATTTTTTAATGAGAGCGATTATTTCTGTGTGCTTTAGGTGGGAGGTGTCCTGTGTTGTCACTTTCCAGGCCTGGTTTAAATATTTTTCCGGTAGATCACATTTATTTTTAAGAAATCGGTTAAAGACCTGTGGATTAACTCCTATCTCAACAGCCAGTCCCTTTTGAAAACCTCTGGGCTTACCTTGCATGATTTTTCGAAGGGATATTCGCAAATCATCTTGAAAATTATTTAAATTTTTATTAAACGATTGGATATCCATCATCGCCGCAAAAAACACCATCCCGATCCACATCAAAATATCCCCACTCAAAATCCCTAAAATATCCTGTTTCAAAAAAAACCGATCGGCTTCAGTCTTTTTGAATTCGCTCATCATCCGAAAAACTTGCAAGTTACTTTTATTCTCAAATTCATTCTTAAAAAACTCTAATAAGGCCATGACATCCACGATCCCTTTTATACGGGATGAAACATCTTTCCGACTAAAAAATGAAGTCAAGAACCAGCCAATCATAATGTCCTTACTCCATAATTCGCCAGCTGCTTTGATAACATTGACCAGGGCAGGAAAATCATTCACTTGCCGCAGAACCACGTCCGTAATCAAAAACTCTAACAAAGTACTCATCTCAACCGAACGATCCAATGAACTCAACTCTTGAATCAACGCCCGATAATTCGGAACATAAGAAGCGAGTTTGCGTAAAAATAATGCCTGCTTTAAAATTTCATCAAAGCCTTTTGCTCTTTCCCCGATAAAATCTCCCAAATCCTTTAGAGTTTCATAAAAATCATGCAGCCCTGGATTCTCGTTGAAATTCTTTATCCTTAATTCCATGTCTATGGAGGTCATCATCGCTAATAAAACCAAAACCTGCGGCGTCTCTTCAATGGAAACCGGTTTAAATGATTCTGTATAGCTGCGGATGTCCTCTATGAACTGCGTCTCGCCAGAGGCCACGCCTAAGGCAGCAACCCTCATCAAAACACAACCTAAAACCGGCTGGCTGATGTCCGAAGGAATTTCGATTTGAGTTAACGCGGCATTTAAACTCTGATGAGAATCGCTTTCTAACGCCTGATGATCCAATGATTCTATTTGAAAATTGTTCACAGTATCATAATACTCTAAGACGACAAAGGGCCCCTGATGAGGATGCCGCTCAATCCGTTTCAACTCAACGCCCTTAACACAGACGCTATAATTAACCCCCAGAAGATCCAGGAAATCGGTATATATTTGATCTATCCCCTCGATTCTATTCACAATTATTTCATCAATCATAATAATACGGATGGCGTTCTCCTTTAAAAAAGCCTCCCATACGGCCCGGATAAAAACCTTAAAAAGGCAGTCTTCTCTGAGTCCACCGGCCAAGATCAAGGTGATTTGTCCTTCTTGGGCTAACGGTTTTAAGAATTCAGAAACCGTTTCTTGGGTATGCGTCTCCCGCCAGACACGGATCGTCAGATGGATATTTCGAAGGGAAAGACCGAGGGAGAGAAGCTGTCTTTCATCAAGAGAAGAAACTGCCCATTGCCATAGATCATAGCCTTCCCATTTCATAATTCCCAACTTTGTGAGATGAGTAAACAATTTCTTTATTTCCTCCTGGGCTTGATGAAACAAATATCCCAGAACATCGGTCTCCATGGTCATCGTAGGCTGCCGCGCGAGGTGAGATTCGAAATACACCGGGATTCCCATTTTTCCTAAAATCTGGATCAGGCGGTTCGTATTGTTCATCTTCTTAGTAAACCCATAATCATTCACAATAAACAAGCCAATCCCTCGATGAGGAATTTCTTCCAATGCCGCGGCCATCAAAAAAACCATCCCAATCCACATCAAAATATCCCCGCCCAAAATCCCCAAAACATCCGTCTTTCGTCGATTGATCTCCTGAACAATCTCCCGTGAGTTCAAAGATCGGAAATAGCCCAAGAATTCTACAAGCTCTTCATAAGAATGCGCCTCTTGCTCGTGCAGCAATTCAAGAGCTTCTACAGAATGGCTTTCAAGGTCCTCTTCTGAAATATCCTCTAATCCATGCTCGAGCAATAGCTCCTCTTCCACGTCGAAATCCAATTTCAACATTAAACTCAAGTATTGTTGAACAGTTAATCTCCCGACGAATTCTGCTTTAAGTCTTTCCTTCCAGTCCTGTTCGGATGGAAGGCGCACACGAGCCAAATTGTCTTTTTGTCTTTCATCAGCAATCGGAATTTCTCGATCATCTTCAAAACGATCTTCTGCAGGGGAAGAGATGCTAAAAGTCCCTTCCCTTCGAAATTCTGCAGCCATCAATCGTAAAATATTTTTTTTCATCCCGACTAAAATATCTTCTCGCTTTTGGTGTCCTTGTAAAATCTGACCTCTGGCCAGATGCAAAAGATCTTCAAACGTCAGTCGTCCTTTACCCCATCCCAATTCTTCTTGATGAACTTCCAGCCAGGATTTTATTTCCTCAAAAATTTTTTCTTCTTGAGCATTCAAAACCGCGTGATACCGCTCCTGCCCCAATTCCTCGCGCGTGATCCATTGTTGCGTTTTCCAATCGTCGCCAATCCACACGCCTGTCCAAAGCTCGTCGGGATAAGACCTTTTTTCATTTTTAAAATCTTCCATCAATTCTTCGGTCAAAGAATAAACCGAGTACACTTGACTGTTTTCCCTCATCTGTGAAAACGCATAAACTTCTTCCTGCGGCCCTATCCAGCGCATCGTTCCATCGGAACTCAACGCCCTTCTCATCGGCGCCCAAATGGTGTAACCCTCTTTATCCGGGGTACGCTGATCTAAATCGTCCCACCAGGCTTTTCCCTTAAACCGAATTAAAGAATCTTTCAAATGAAAAGTCCCCGGAATATCTTTTGAAAATTCTGAAACAATCAACGTAAAATCTAATATTACGGTATCTGCGCCCGAGGGAGGATGAACCTCAGTGCGTAAAACTCTAAAATCACCCAACTCCTCTACCCAAATGAGTGATGCATCAGCATCACCACCGATATATTGCCTGCTAAGAGGATGACTCTCTGCAAAGATACGGAACTCTCCTGATCTCTCTCCAGATTTAACAATATCCAGTTTAAAAATCTTAATTTCACAGTAACCCTCCCTAACCCAAAGGCGTCCTCCATGTCTAGGCGACAGAGCTTGATAACTATCGATCAGCAAATACTGTAATTCTTTCGTCTTTCGTCCCCATACGGTTTTAAATCGATCCAATCTTATCTGCTGATTACCTCGATCAATTTGGGTCATCACCGGAAAATATCGTTTCTTAGCTTTAGCCCATTGGAAAGATATCTGAATGGGATTATCTTTATAGTCTTCTCCATATTGTATTGCACAAGCTAATATCCTTATATGTCCATTGCTCTCTAACCGGGCCGCGACCTCAACCTCCGGAAATTCATCCGCCCATATCTCCCCGCGATGAGCAGGAGAGTTAAGAAAAGTATCTAAAGGTATTCTTTCTTCTGCATTTACACCATAAACTCGTCGAATATGTTCGCTGTCGATTGGTTTTTCTTTTAAGCCGGGAAGACTTTGGTTAAGCCATCGGTTAATCTTTTCCAACTCCAAACCTTCCCGCTCTATTTCTTTGCCTTTTTGAAATCCTTTCATTTTTCCACCGGAAATTATTAAAGACAATTGATTGAACAAATAAAGTCGATCGGGAAGAGACATTTGTTGGAGATGAAAGAGACTTTCAATCTCAGAAAGGATTATTTCAAAATCCTTTTTCTGATTTTCTCCACCGGATAAATATATCGCGGCGGTCGCTAACTGCTGTTTGTGTTCATCGCGCAAGATTAAAAAATTCGGAACATAAAAACGATCTTGAAATATCCTTAAAATCCTCTCAAATCCTTCAAAGCTATGAGGAGTTCTTCCTCTCAGACTAATAACCGTCAACAAATGCTGCGCAATGACCGGATGCTGACGTTCTAATGTTAACCTCATATCGGTTTTCAGGTATTCAATGGCTTTTTGACTTCTCTGCCACCAGGCCTCTCTTCGACTGATTGCGCAGGCTGAGGTCAATATCTTTTCCATGACCTTCTCCTTCGCCGAAGAAAATTCTCTCATCAGCCGTAAGGTGATTTCTTGAAAAAGTTCAAGTCTTCTGGAATTCGACAATAATTCTGCTTTTTGCGCAGGCTTCAATTCTTTTGAATCCTTAATCAGCGATTGAATATCCACTATCGCCGCAAAAAACACCAGCCCGATCCACATCAAAATATCCCCGCTCAAAATCCCTAAAACATTCTCTTGTGACTCCTCAGGATTTGTAGTATATTCGCTGCCGTGAAGAATAACGCTTTCCCAAAATCTTCTCAAAAGAAGTTCAGCCATCTCAAGGACGATGCGTGGATCCAATCCCATTTTGAGTGGCTGATCGATCATCATCCGGGCCAGTACGTCGTCGTGGCCGAAGGCGAGGCGTTCATCGGGTCGGATGTCGCCGATCTCGAGCGCCGTGCCCACGCTAGACACCCCCGCGTTGTTACGACGGGGATGCCAATTCCAAAGCCAAATGATTTCTCTTCCATCCTTCATGTTTACCCTTGAAGCATGAAATCCTCCAAGCCCTTCATCTTCCATTACAGAACCTACAAGAATTTTCATTCCCCTATCATCCCAATCGAAGTTCAAGGCAACAAACGCAGTTGCATCGTCGCCGCCTACGTCGACTCCGGTGCGTGGTTCTCGGTGTTTTGCGTCCGGGAGGCGATTCGACTTGGGATTAACTTCAGAAGAGGTAAGGCGATGTCGATCACCATCGGCGACCGGCGGTCGATGAAGGTTTATGTTTTCCGTCTGCCGATTAAGATCGGTTCGATCCGTTTCAAAGCCACCGTCGCTTTCTCCAAGCACCTTGCGATAAATCTCTTGGGCCGCAAGGACATCTTCTCGCGATTCGCCATCACGTTCCAAGACGCCCGAAAGATTATTTCTTTTTTGCCGTGGGGCAAATGAAGCGGCCATCAAAACCACCAAAATCCCCAGCCAACCGCTAAACACAAACACCCCGAATCTCTCCTCTTCTTTTTTCATCTGTGCTTCCAACGCCCGCACCTCGGCTAATCTCGTTTCGACTTCTTCTCGATCCATGGACAGTTCCTGCGCCATTTCCTCTACACTGAATTCGTTATGATACAAAAAGGCGACTTGATAAACTATCTCAGAAATTTGACCGCGCTTGACTTTAATTTCCAAACTCAGCAAGGAATCTCTTATACTCTCTTCATCCATATCAACTGCTAAAGGAATAATATCTTGTAATTTTAAATCCTCTCCTGTCGGTTTCTCTAGGTCATCCATTTTCCAAGGATCCCAAAAATCGTAATCAGGTAAACCTCTATCAGTAATCATTCTATCTTCAACTTGATCAAGGAGTGCCCCAATCACCTGAGCGGCTTTTAAGTTATAACTCACGGGGGCAAACGCATCTGAACCCAATTCCAATTGATGCGCTAACTGTTCTAATTGATGCTCCAATTCTTTTTTAGAAATACCGTCCATTCGTCTTAAAACTCTTCCCAGTCGAAGTCGCAGTTGATTTCTACTTTGATCGAGTTTAGAGATAAAACATTTAATATTTCTCAAAGACCTTAAATAGCCATTTTCAAATTCATCCATGGCCTTATGTCGATTTTGAATACTTTCCAATGATCTTACTAATGCTGAAACAGTCCTTGGAAATTCCTTTTGATCCCGAATTATTAATTTATGGGCTTTATATACTAATAGGCTAGAAAGATCAGATGAATTTAGATGGAGCCGTTTTTGTTTATTCATTAAATGAATACTTACATCCACCCAGTTATCCATGATGATGGAGATAATTTTCTCTAGTTCAGTCCAATCCAGACATAACGGATCATCTTCCCATTGTTTCAAATGACTTCTTGGGATACCGATTCTCTTCTCAAATATCTCTTCATTCCATCCTAAGGCGTCGAGCAATTCTATCAATCTAAAAACAGCCATTTCATGGATAGCTTCGAGCGCCTTCCATTCCTGCTTCAAAGAAACAATTCCTCGCAAATTCATAACATTATATTTATACCCGTCTAAATTTAGGCCGCACGCACTCGCCACTTCGTTAACAGACAACCAAGCCTTCTGACGCCAAGAGGATTCGTTGAGAAGCAATTCTCTAACAACTTCGCGGGTTTTTCGCAATAACCCGTCAAGGGCTGAGGGCTGAACGTCAAGAAAATTATTCCATCCAAGTCCCAAAACTTTAACCAAAGAATATGCGGTAAAAACAGAAATGGCATATCTTTTTCCTTCAAACGCATGAATGATATAAGCCTTTATTTCGCTTAGTCGGCTCAGCTCGTTAGCTGAATACCCACATATTTCCCGCCATAAGATAAGACGATCAATCAAAATTTCATTATAGGCTTGTGCAGCAGTCTCTAAATCAGATGAAGAGGATTGAACACCAAAAAAAGTAGGAATATGGGCCACTTTATATTCTTTGACAAGGCTCAATAAATATTCTGGCGGGATATCCAAACCCACCGCAAGCTGATACCAGTCCATTACCCATGCGCCTTCGCCATTGCTCTTATTATTTTCAATATCAGCGATCTTTTCGGGAACAAACTTCGCCCGCCGAGACAATTCACGCCTGCTTATCTCTTTTCTACGCATAATTTCTGTTAAATACTTCGCATTTTCATTTAAAAACTCTTCTGAACCTTTGTTAATCCTGGATAAATTGGTCTCTACCTCAATGAGATGAATAATCGTTCTAATCGTTCTTAAACGAACACCTGGATGCCGGTCATCTAAAAGTTTAGTTAAGGCAATCAAAATCTGATTTCCGACTTCACTGGGTTGTTGCATCACATTTATAGCAGCTGTTATTCGCCTTTGCTCGTTTCCGCTCAATAATTGAGAAAGCAATCTATTTCTTAAGCGAAGTTGACTACTTCTTTTTTTCTCTGATGTCCTTTCCTCAATTGAGATTAATCCGATATTTTGAGCCACCTGATCAAAAATAGATTTCATTCTTTCTGGCTGCGTCTTTGCCAATTCCAGGAGTAATCTGTAACCATGATCTGAATTCAAGATTTCGAAGCTGAACTCTGCAAAGACATTTCGTTTGGCTAAACGCTTCACTCCTTGATTAACGATTTGCCACTCATCACCCAAATTTTCTTTGCTGTCCCTAAAACTAAGCTGCTCAACAATACGAACAAAACCCTGCGGGAATTGCCCATTCTCCTTCAATGAATTCCACAGAATCGACCATAATTGATAATCTGTATAAGCTCTTCTGCCCTGACCGTCGGATAGATACCAATCTTGTACATTGTGTTTTTGATATGATGTAATTTTTGTTTGTATTCCTCTCAAACGTCGATTTATATCTTTATAAGACGTTGGTTTCTTATTAGTTCGATGGGCTAATTCTTGCGAAATATTCTTGGCGGTGGGACTGCTTTTCTCCTTTAGAATCAACCATACATCAATCATCTCTGCATCTGAAATGCTCCATCGAGGTTCAATGAAATTCCCTTCTTCTAATTGATGCAGATGATACTGCCGATAAAATCGGCTCTCGTAGGATTGTTCGTTATATTTCCTTAAACTATCCATGATATCCGGACCAAAAGTCGATCCTGCTCTGGCCATGGCTACAATGAAGAAAGGCAAGACTGCTAAGACAATCCCTCCAATATCCCAGAAACCGATCGCCTGAATAAAAAATCTTCTCTGACTTCTTTCCTTCTTGATCATTAACTCTTGATAAAGTCTTTCATAATCCTGGGCCATCCTTTTGTCACTAAATAAATCAAAAGCTCGCTGGCGTGCTAGCTGACCTAAGTGCCCCCTTGTTTCTTTATTATTAATCAATCGCAAAATCGCTTCTGCTAAAGATTCCGCATCGGATGGACTTACCAGGATACCCGTTTTTCCCAGCGTTGCCTTCACTCCTCCCACATCACTTGCAATAACAGGTAATCCACAAGCCATCGCTTCAATCATCGCTTGCGGCATCCCCTCAATAAGAGAAGGTAAAACAAACATAGTCATGACAGAAAGTATCTTGGGGATATCTTCACTTTCGATTCCTCCGGTTAAAACGACAAATTCTTCTAGCTCTAATTCTTGAATAAATTTTTGTAGAGCTTCTTTCTCTTGACCTTCCCCAACAATCAGAAAACATATATCCGTTCTTATTTCTACAACTTTTCTGGCGGCTTCAATTAAATACCTCTGCCCTTTATTGGGATGCAGTCGGGCAACATTGCCAACAATGATTTTTCCTTTTATAAAAGATCCCAGATCTTTCACTATTTCATCGTGAGGCAGGACTTGATTGGAAAAACGAGAGACATCAATCCCGTTAGGGATGATAACAATCTTTGAGGGAGGAACTCCAGCCGCAATGTGTGCATTTGCTTCCTCTTGAGTCATAACGACAAACCGATCATCAAACCAACGAAACCCTAAGGTATCAAAGAATATAAAAATAGAGCTGAATAACGCACCATATCTTTTCTTCCAAAATCTTTCTCGAGGGAAGCTGTGATAGGTCGTGATCATGGGGACATCTAAGATGAACTTAAGAACGGCTTTCTTTAAGAAATAATCCAATCCTCGAGGCATATGAAAATGAACGACCTGCGGTTTTATAGTTTTGCAAATAAAATAATCGATAAATATATTTTTCAAAATTTCATGAATATATTTTAGAAGAAGGATTATCTTTGCCAATAAGGAATAATCATAAAAATCGTTCGGGATACTCAGTCCTTTTTGTTTAAAAATAAACTGACTTCCTTTTTCTTGAGCTTTCCGAATAAGAGCTGTATATTCTTTTTCAGTTTTACTTACCAAAGAAAAGGACGCAAATTGTGCGGTATCTGTGTTCATCATCAGCGCCAAGGTTCCTTTTTCTGCCCCACCAATACTAAAGTTAAAAATAATATGCAAAATACGTTTTTGATCTGTAGGAATATTTAGATTTACTTTAAGGACCTGTGCGTTCTTTTGACCGATTCGTCTATATAAACCTAAAATAAAAAAACCAATAGCCAGAACATATACTGCCATCCCCAAAATCCCCAGCCAGCCGTCCACGCCCCACCCGATCATAAACATTTTAGACGAGTCCGACGATAAATCCAAAGAGTGGATGGTTTGTTTGAGTTGAGTTGATTCATAATCAACCTTTGTACTCTTTATAGCCACCCATTCTTCTCTTCGATATAATTCGCGAATTTCTACGTCCTGTTGCGTAAATCCTGCTTTATAAGCAAGGTAACCCAGCCAGGTCTGGATGATTTGTTCTTGAGTAAAACTTCCTCCACGCTTCAGATATTGCACGACGAATTTTCTGAGTCCTGCGGCATTATTGAAACATTGAATGACTTCTGCAATCTGTGAACAAATCGGCTCATCGACCGACGGCATCACCCCTGTGAGATCCCCCGCCAGACGCCGAAGATAATAATTTTTATCCAATTCTTTATCATAAACGATCCGCAAATTCTGCAAAGGACTCTGCGGCCACATATTTTGCAAGGCCATAACCGCCATTTGAACCAAGGTCTCATTATTGTTAATCCACCCGATTAAGGTCGATCCTGATGGAAAAATTTCTCCCAATCGCTTTAAAATCATGCCGTGGATTCCTTGTCCTCGATTGATTTCTTTATAAATATGCACATCAACCGTAAGCTGAGGACTGCCGTTCGTCGACGATAATAAAATATCCACAGCCCCTATCAACTCTTCCGATGAATTTCGGATGTCCATTTTGACAGAATTCACTTGAACCGAGAGATTATCTCTATCCGGAATCTTGACAAAAATTCCAGGCAGAAGTAATTTTTTAGAAAAACCAAAGACAATCAGCGTAGATAATAAATTTAAAGCTCGAATGTAAACAGGAGAACTTTGTTCTCGACCGACTTTGAGCAAAAGCTGTTGAAGAGCTGAAATAATTGTATTTTCTTCTAACACGCCACTTGCTACATCGACGATTAAAGACCAATCTTCGGGAGGCATACGGTGATGACGAATTTCTTCGTAATCATGTACGATTTGTTTGTGAATTTGATCCAGGCTCTCTAGTACTTCCAACACGGTTGTTGCTGTTTTCGTCATGACAGCGTGAGATTGAATATGAAAATCGCGTTCAGATATTTGTTCGATTCTAAAATTGGTCAATACGCTTTGAGGATCCATCACCATGTATTGCTCCCCTTCGTGCAACCAAAATTTTAACTGGTGGATTAGAAGGATTTTAGATAGATCACGAATCTGGTAAGGCTCAAGGTTTGTCAACGCCTCTTTGACAGAAACCATGGCTCCTAAAACGATCCATCCAACGGCCCCAAAGAGGAAAACAGGAGTGACACCAATGATCATCAGGGTGTCATCCTCATGTTGATCATTAAAACGTTGCATAAACTCGATGGCTCCTTCGAGTTCAAGACTAAGCGCTTGATGATATTGTTGTAATCGTTGAACAAGGGGTGCATTAGCCGCATCAACACCTCTGGTAATATTCTCAATAAATTCTATCTGCTCTAATAACTGTCTGGCCTTGTAAATCATCTGGCTGGCAAGAACCCCTCGGCTGGTAATCACTGCATACCCTGGGACAAGATGCGTAACACCACGCACCCTTAGAGTAGCAAATATCTGCGCTCCTAAATTTTCTAAAATCCTAGGCGCCACCTGCGGATATTTTAATTTTAAGACATCAATTGCCCCAAACACATGTTCCTCAAGAGTCTGAGGCATAGAATCTAATTTCTCTTCCCCTGCCATAAGAACGATCCGCGGCGTTAAATATTCAAATTCTACGTGCAAATTAGATTGGCCTTGAATGTACTGCCTAATGCTGGTGGGTCTTTGATTCTCTCCAATGTAATAGGCAAAGATGATCATCATCCCGTCATCGGCCATCAACGGCGTTAAATCCTCCACAAATAGCCTGATGACCGCCAAGCCATCCTCCCCACCCCAGCCAGGCCTTCCCCAGAGATGGCTGAAGTTTAATTCCCAGCGGCCGTTGCGCTGAATAATTTCAATCCCGTGGCGAGTCAGTTCATCCACATCCTCAAGTTCGACCTCAACAAATTCCGGGAACGGCATAAACGGGGGATTGCTGACGATAAGAATTAAACGTCTTGCACCTAATCGTTGGATTAAAGATTCAATGCTCTCAACAATCATTACTCGGTCATCAACCAGATTGAGATACAAATTAAATTGAGAAACCGAGATTGCTCTTTGATCGATCTCTAAACAATACATGAATAACTTAGGATTGCTTTTCACCAATGCAATGGCTTGGAAGCCTGATCCCGATCCCGCGTCGACTCCGACCCCGGAAATATTATCCAAACGTTCCAGGCGTTCCCACAATAAATCGGTGTCGCCTCCGATGTAAACCCGTTCAATGCCCATGTGCGTCTTAAAATAAGGCGGCGTATCAGCAAAGACATAAACCACCTCTCCATTGCTCAACTCTTTAGACACTAAGGATAAATTGTTCATTCGCCATTGATCAGGTCCCGCTTCAACAATCAATCTCATGGCCAATAGATCATTGAAACGCGCGGCCAACCTTTCGCCCAGTAGAATATCTAATTCTTCTCGAGTTAATGGGTACCCAAACATAAAGAAATCGAACATAAGGGCGTGACGGATTGTCACATGAACAGGGCTGTTTGGATTTTGCGCTTCCTCAGTTAAAAATTGACGGATTCTTTCCACATTCATAAAAACATCTGGTCGTGGAAACGGCTCCGCGTCATAGTCACCTTGAAGGCGGGCATGACGAAAACCGCCATTGATGTCATCAAAGCGCAGTTCTTCAAAAAGCTCTCGAAGCATAATGGCTAAATCCTTTACATCGAATGATCTCATCGTCATTAATTCATCATCGGCTTGAGGAGGGGTCGGAAGGACTTGTATTTGCGAGAGGGAGGGAAAACCCAGAGGGTCGTCCATATCCATGGACCAGTCCTGCATCAATCCCGTCTCATCTGATGCTGTCAGAGACTGAGATGGATTGTCATCTTCATATGGCGGATCTAATTCGGTCATCAATGAATCGATTCTTTGATAAAGCTCCTCAATGTGTCCCGCATCGGGCAATTGCAACACGTGCCGGACCTGCTCGCGTTGTATATCGTATCGCCTCGTTAAATAATCAAGATAGGAGGAATCGCGTTGAAGCTGCCGACCCAAATCAGAAGAGGGATCATTCACCGCCTCATAAATTCTTTGGGCAATGGTATTGAGTATTTGATGAAACACCGACTGCAGTCGGACCATGATTTGATCCCGTTCTTGAGAAAGGGTGTCGTTGGGGCCGGTGATGATCTCTGTCTCAATGGATTGCAACCGCGCAAGAAGCTCTCTGATATTATCTTGAGAATCATCCCTGTTATTAAAATCTCCTTGTCCAGGAATATGAATAGCCATCAAAACCACCACCATCCCCAAAATCCACAACCAATCCTCCGGCCACGAGCTTTGCGACATGGCCAAAACTAAATCTTGACTTTCTATAGATAAAGAATTACTCTTTCCCCAAGAGGTGAAACTCATGATTATGCCAAGATTGTCCCATAAAAATAAAATCGATTCCCATACCTGGGTATGGAACAACATCGAAGGAATCGTGGATAAATACGCCGGAGGATTTATCCTTGTGGTTGATAATCGCATCATATTCACCGATGCCGACGGCCGCCCCGGAGAACTTATGAAGCGAGCTAAAAGAAAATTTCCTAAAAGCAAACCCTTCTTTTTCAAAGTCCCCCGCCCCCGAGATTTTCTATGCGCGTTGATTCTGCTATAAAATTCCTCTACCAAAATTACAAAGGTATCTTTTGTCCTATTATTCCGATTGAGATCAACGGTTTTATCTTGGATGCCTATGTCGACTCGGGAGCGTTTGTTTCTATATTCTCCAGTGAGCAGGCTGAAGGTTTGCTTAAAATAGATTATCACAAAGGGAAGCAGGCCTCGGTGATTGTCGGAGATGGAACGGCCATCCCTGTTTTCTATCATCTTCTCCCCATTGTCATCGGAAATATCTCTCTGAAAGCCACGATTGGTTTTTCTCCTCGCTTGAAGATTGGATTCAATCTTCTGGGCCGCAAAGATATCTTTGATCGTTTTAAAGTAGTATTCGATGAACGCAACAAAAAGATCAATTTCATTCCTTATAGATCGCGATAATACGTTCCCCATCATCCAAACCACCACGATCCCCAACACCCCCACCTCTCCCCACCCAAACATAAACATTTGAGCCGAGTCCGATGATAAATCTAAAGCGCGGATGGTTTGTTCGAGTTGAGTTAATTCATAATCGATGAGATTTTGATCCAATTCGGGGAAAGAAAGTCTACCGCTTATTCCCTCGGCAAACCTCCTCAAGAATTTTCTTACAAACACTTCATGCATCTCTGCTCCAACAAAATACTCTCCTGCAATTAATTTGTTAGGTGTGGAAATAAAAGCAGCAAAAATAAGATTATAAAAACCTAACTCTCTATAAAGAAACTGTATCAATCTAAACTTTATAAATAAAATGGCTGCATCATCCACAAAAACCGCCTCAGTTCGTTTAATTCTTTGTAATCCTTCCTCCGTCCAATCACATATAGCCTCTTTAATCATATTTTCGCGAAGTTCCTTGATATTGGGAATTGAATCATATTCGTCTTTATAGAATTGTGTCGTTTCTACATTCAAAAGGGGGATGCTTAAAGTTCCCAGCACATAAATCTCCGGCATCTGTGATTCACCATACAATTTTCTCCATGCTGTTTTAAAAAGCATAAGCGGCAAAGGCGCGCTATTGCCCGACATAAAAATCACCTCAATCCCACGCTCACGAATCTGTCTGACCAAATTGATCGCGGCCCGGGCGATGATGAATCTTTCTTCCTGCGTGAAAAATCCTTGAGAATCTCCAACCCTCGCCGCCATCGCCACGATAATCACCAACGCCATCAGATGAAGCCACGTTAAATCTCCTAAGCCTTCCCATCCTGCCACAGCTTCAAGCCGAAGCGATTGATCGGGATGAGTGCTTGAATCTTCAATGGAATTTCTATCAGAAAATTTCTGAATCTTGCGGATCACTGTTCTTGTATCTGGAATCTCCTCAAACTCCGAAAGATCTAATCCCAGTTCTCTAACAAGGAGATCCCTTGATAAATCAGTAAAAAAATAAGTTTCGACAGGTAACTGTTGAATGATCTGACCGAATTGTTTCAATGACTCTGCAGGCATATATTGCGAAACCTGATTAAAAGTAACCGCCTTGACCTTGGGATCCTGTAAAATTTTTGTAGCTTCCAAGGAAATAATGCTTGTATTCACATAGTCAATAACTCGACGTAAGTATGGCAAATTCTTTTGGACCAGTCCCGGAATAACGGCTTGAAGGAGAAGCGTTAATACGAGCTCCAACTCTTCCTTGTTGTCCTCAATGCGCTCTCTATCTGTTTTATCGATGGCGCCTTTTAATTCTATATATCCTTGAATACTCTGCTTTAGAACTCCTATACTCTCTGCCCCTAAGTCTCGTTCCAATTCCTCGACAATCACGCGCGGCAAATAATCCAACCCATGATTCAGAATAAATGAAATCAAATCCCCAACGTCCAGGCGAGGGAAAGAATTTCCATCTAAAATATCAAGCGCTGTGTCGATACGCTTCTGATAAATTTCCATCCCGATGACTTTCAATCTATCTTCGATGTTCACAGCCTGCTGACCAAACTCCTCCTTGAGTTTTGAGGTGGCGGTGAGACACAGCGTGATTGCCTCCTCACCGGTCGATGAACCAGCAACGACGATGGTCAAAGGTTCTATCCCCTGCCTCATCCGTTCAGTAAATAATCCTGAAATCATGTCTTCTAAAATCTTTGCCTGTTGAGGATCACGGAATAAGCTTGTTGTGGAGAAATGATAATTTTCAGTGAGGTCTAATAACAGTTTTCTATAATCCAACGCTGGATTCATAACATTCAAGAAAAATTCTTCCATAGAAATTTCGTATGACTGGAAAGTCGGATCTGAAGCAACAAGACGGTACAACAACCGTAACGTCCATCCGGTGATGACAAAATCTTCTCCAATCCCCAGTTTTCCAAGAGTATCGCGGGTGATGGTATATAGCCGTCCTACTCTTTCGCCCAGAAGAGCGGACAACGATGGATCTATCCCCTCCAGTACCCGCAAGATTCCATAATAGGGATCAGCATCAGTCGCGAGATTCTCAAAAACGATTTCTTCAACCAAATCACGGTTGGGATGACCGGCCAACCGTATCCAAATGGCTCTAGCTCTCTCAATCTCTTCGTCTTTAATAGCGGCAATGAAAGCTTTGACTTGGTTTTCAATCTCTTTCTGTTCCGCTGGATCACCAAACGAAACCATCGCTACCGCCAGCCCCAGACTTAAAAGAAATAGCGATAAGCCCCATCCGGTCATGACGGGAAGAATAACTGGCTCGCGGGATTGTTCTCTATGAGAAGATTCCGCCGACGGCAGAGTGATAATGAATCGCGTGCCGGAGTCAAACGGGAAGTCAACCAACCCAATCTCGGACATTGTTGAAAATGTATAAAGCGGCTGACCGCTTTGTTTCGAAAGAACCTTAATCCCTCCGTTGGCGCGGGCAATGATCTCTACCACTAAATGCAAACCAATCCCCTGCCCGCCTGTTACTGCTTTGGTTGTAAAGCCCAGATCAAAAATCTTAGACAGCTGCTCACGATAAATCCCGGATCCTTGGTCCGTCAATTCAATACTCACACCATCACTCACCCCATCCATTTGCCTTCTCGTTTGAATGAGGAATGGCTTATCAACAGAAGAAGCCGCGCGGGCGTTTTTGGTCAGATTAACTAGGGCATCGATCAAAAGATCGCGATTGATCCAGACGAAAGGCAGATTTTCTTCTAAGACAGCCTCTATATTGAGGAAAAATTTATTCCCATAAGGAAGGAATTCTTGAATCACGGCGTTGACATCGATCCAGGAAGGATTTCCTTTAAGATCAAAGCTTCCCTGAGATTCAATAAATCTTTTGAGACGCCGAATATTAAACATCATTCTTCTCATGATGATTTCGGTCCTCTTGTATTCTTCTTCTGTCAAAATCTCTTTTAATCTCTCAAACCAATTTTGAGTGTAGCCAGTAAGTTCGTCCAAATCGCGGCTGGCCTGGTGAGAAGAATTGTTCAATTGTTCCCAGGAAGAATCAATCGTTTGCACGGTGGCCTGGCTAATCAATTGCCTTATCTCTTCTCTCCACGTTTTGAGGTTTTCAAAAGCAGCAAGCAATCCAGCGAAAGGCGAATATCGTTCTTCTCTAATCACCAAATCAAATCTGATTTCATATCTTCTTACGGTAATGGATATAAAATTCATTAGAAGAACCCCAATGTCACCGCCTAACTCATGCATCAGAATTCCCAAAGCGCGCTCATAGGCCTTTAATTCTTTCATCCGCAGATGAAGGTACAGGGCTTGGATCAAACGGAGCATCAATTCTTCTTTAGTTTCGGGGACAGGAATGTCTTGGGCGGTGGGCAATCTCGATGAAACTGAAAAATATTTTTTCCTGATGAATTGAAACAATATCACGACTAAGAGTCCAAGCAGGGCTGTTCCACCTATGAGGCAGAGGGAAACCAATTCGCTTCTATCTTCTAAAAATAGTGCACTTTTAATTCTTAGATGACAACTCGATTCACTATTATTGACACCTATAAAGAGGAATGATATAGTTGCTTCGTCTACAGAAAGGATATGCCCATGTATAAAATGAATATTGATGTTACGCCCAAAGGTGTTAAAAAAGCGGTTGACACCCTGCCTCTTAAACAACGCATAAAACTTTTGGAGCAGATGGAAGAAGAACTCTTTCCTAAACGTTTCCGAAAGATCTCTTTGCTTCTGCGATCTAAAGCCAAGACTACCTCTCTTAATAAGATCACTCAAATCGTCCGCAAGGTAAGAAAGCAGTTGCATGGGAACGAGAAGACTTAGGGCCGTTATCGACACTAACATATTTATTTCTGCTCTATTACGTGGGAAGGATTGTCTTGCTATAACAGGGGCATTTGAACAAGGAGATTTTATAGCGGTATTAAGCCAGCCAATGATTGAAGAGTTACGCTCTGTGCTCCGTGATAAAGAATTGGGGGATATCTCAGAAATAGATATCAATCTTCTATTTAAAACGATCCAAATCCACACCCAAATTGTCACACCTGCAATCAAAATCCAATTATGCCGTGATCCTGATGATAATAAAATCATAGAAGCCGCTATTGCTGCAAATGCGGATTGCATTGTCACCGGTGACAAAGATTTACTTACTATAAAGACAGTCCGCAAGATACCCATTATGACACCCAAAGAATTTATTTCTCTGCTTGGGAAATAAAAAAATTCTCCCTGACCTTCCCCTATCGCCACAAAAAAACAAAACATCCCAATCGCCACCCACATCAATCCCGCAACCGCCCAGGCCTCCATGCCCATCGGAGGGAGGAGCATCAACGCCTGAGTTGGGTTATTGGAATCATCGATCGTATGGAATGTTTTATCAAGCCACGTTCTGATCGTTTCACAATTCTCTTCTACTCCTTTATTTCGATTAAGAATTAACGCGGGGACTTGCTGGAATTGTTTAATAAATAGCCGCTGATCTTTTTCCCGCGCTGCCCAGAAGAGCGCTGGCCTTTGTAAGAAATACTCTAATCCCACAGAAGTTGATGTCTTGATATAAACAATAAATTCTATTGGGTAGGCCCGATCGGATTCTTGAATAATAAATTCGTCTTCTGTTCTTCCACGAACCATACCTTCTAAAAAATTTCCTATACCGACCAATAATCGGCCTCCTCGAATTTTTTCCAGGTAAAGACTGACCTCATCATCCGTTGCAATAACGAATCTCTGCTGATAAAGATACGATGAAAGGGTTGTTTTGCCGCTTTCTCTTTCTCCCATAATCATTCCCGCCTTTTGGGTGATGGGATCCCATATCAGATTGGCCCACACAACTACACCGATCTTTTTTCTCCACTCCTTGAACACCGAAAGAGCTTTTTTATCTGGAGAAGGAGTAAGATGAAGCCTAGATCGGCCTATTTTCGTTACAATGAGTACCTCTGGATAAATACCATATTGTTTAAAGAGAGGGATTCCTTGTTGCATCTCAAATAAAATCTCTTCAGCGGACTTCAAATAAAATCTATCTCTCAAAAATTTCGCTAACATCATCGATGAAAAAAGAATGATCGCGCTTATTCCCCATCCCCATGTCCCGAGGTGGAGAGAAATATCTTTCTCAAAAAATAACCCCGCCAACCTCCCCCTCAAGGCTCCTCGTTGGTCCGTATCAATTCCTGCCGCGCGGCGAGAATTGAGCCTGCCGAAGGAAAGCAACACCGCGACCAACCCCAACCAACCAGAAGAAATAAACGACGTGAGCATGAAATCATGTACAGCTGTCAGGGGAGTCACCTCTAGAGGATCTATCGTTGGCAAGCAGATAATGAATTTAGTGCCAGATAAATCGGAAAGAAGTTTAGGGTCTTTTCGCATTTTACGAAGGTGATATTTACGTTCTCCTGGTTTCTTATAAAGCCAATAAGCATTTTGGCCTCGGCATTTAGAGATTATTTCGATCTGACCATCGGCCTCAACAATCGTATTTTCGACATGATACAACCCTAATCCCGATCCTCTGGTCGTTGTGAATCCTCGTTGAAATACTTTCTTAAGATTCTCCTTGGGGATCCCCGGTCCCGAATCAGTAAGTTCAACCCAAACCCTGCTCCCTTCTCTTTTGGTCTTCACTTCCAATTGAACAGAATCCGGATGGGCCACTCGAATGGCATTTCGAATCAAATTCATCCAAACGACTAGAGAATCAATCTTAATCCACGCAACAGACTCAGCTTTTTCAGTAAAAATAATATCTCCTGGATTGAAGAATCCCTCAAAATAAGTTAACGCCATTTGAATCGATTGATTGACGTCGGTGATTTCCTCTTTCGCATCGATCGACCGTTCACCTTTTTTGTTCACAAAATCCTTCAATAACCGGATAATCAGTTGAAGATGCTGATAAATCAATTCGACCGTGCATTCTCTCCCTTTTAAAAATTCCGGGTCTTGGTTCATTCTTTCCTGCAGCTGTTGGACATCTCTTTGCGATTCTTCTATCCTCGGAAGAATTATACTGATTAATTTCCTGGAAAAGGTATCGTTGGATATATCCTCTTTTTCGGAAAGGCTCCAAATCAAAAGAAAAGCCTCATGCCATCCAAACAAGCTGATCACACGATCTTGCAAATTCTTTAAATAATCTCTCCACTCGAAATTTGATCCATGCCGCGCTAGCCGCCGGCAAATATACTCCCCTATGAGCTCATATCCTTCTGGTATTAAATTAGCCAACTCTTGTGCAGTTACCGGCTTGACAAAATAGGGAAGATAATAATATTTTCCTAAAAACGCATCTTCTACGTCTTCTATTCTAGATAATTGGCGATTTACCAAATCTGTAAATAATTCTTCTTTAGATAAATTGAAATGATTCATTTTCCATCTAATGAAGTACAGGATCATATTCATCAACGAAAGTATCCATCGATCTAATCGTTCGGCATGGCTTCTTAATTGTCCCATAAGACTTACGTCTTGGAAAAATTGCTCGACCGTCTCAAAGGATAGTCTCGGCTGTTTCATTTCTGTTTGAATAAGGTTATTGAAAGCAAATAAAATTGAAGTCATTCCATGATGGATTTCATGCTGGAGCATTAGTATTTCTACTTCCATTTCCTTTAAAAAAACTGTATTTTCTGTTTCCCCGGAAGGAGATTGACCTGTCGTTCTTCTCTTACTTGTGCCGTCAGAGGAATCTCTTATCTCCATCATCACAAAAATCCCCGGCCCGGCGATGGTCAAGAGTTTCCACGCCAACCACGCCGCGAATAACCACCATCCCTCGGACGAAAGGCTCAAAGCTGTTGTTTCTGTATTCCGGTTATACCCGGCGGCCCGCTGCAAGGCCATAAAATTTTCTTCTATGCTTTCCCCTTCCTCATTGAATATTCCACGCCCTACCACCACTTCATCCACTCCCAGCGCGGCCACGAGGGAAATATTATTCCTATTAATGCCACCATCGACCGTAATCTGTAGATCAAACAGCCTGGCATGACGATGGACTTCCTCAATGCGCGACAAAACTTGCGGATCAAAATTACGTTCGGTCATTCTGGAGGAAGAACTCATCAAATGCACAAAGTCAATGGCCGGCAGAACACAATAGATCGCATCCAGCGGCGTCGAAGGTTTGAGGGCGAGACCAATCTGCAGATCTGGATTCAATCTTTGACGCAGACGTTTGAGTCTCGCTACCAATGTAACCACATGATCCCGAGTCGCCTCCGGATGAACGCTTAACCGGGCGACTCCCACCAGGATAAACCGAGCGAGGAGTTCATCCGAAAAATCTTTTTCCATAATATGAACATCGAGCCGCGGCGGCCTGGTTGAAAGCAAGGCATCTCGGGCATCGTCAATTTTGCCATATCCCTGATTGATCTGACGCAGAATCAAACGAATCATTTTTAATCCGTCAACTTCACTCTTCATAAATACCCCGTGATCCACATGCAATACTTCCACACCTGCCCGCCAAAGCGCTTGTACAACAAGAGGGACATCTTGTTCCTGAACAGACCCCATGGCCGGGGCAACGATTACTCGCAAGCTCTGACGGGATAAAACCTGCTGAACATAGCTACTGACACCTTGTGCGCTGGTCTGTTCGATCCCTGCCCTTTGCGGCCCGTGGACAATCCTTTCCCTGGCCCAGCGTCTGACAATAATGCCGCGGTAGGTATCCATGAGATAAAAATAAAACCATTGGACGGACGCAACAACGCCATTCAAAATAATCCCCAAACTCCACGTCCATAAAACCGCAATGAACACCCGGCCCAGCATCTGCGCCTGTTTGAAGATCCACCGCCCAAATTGAATGGGAGTACTCACAACACATGTATTAAACTGCACCTGCCAGGTGGTTCCCTGACCACCGGAACCCAAGGCCATCTTGGGGGCAATTTTCTCTGCCACCAACATCATCCAACGGAATCCCACGAATGACCAGATGAGTTCAATCGGCAGGACGGATTTTTCTCCCTTTCCCTGCCATCGCAGCCATATGTTATGCAGGCGCTGTCCCCAATTTTTCAACTGCAAAACAAACAGCGGTCCGATTAAACTGCCACCCGGCAAAGGGGTAACCATAACATTTGCAACAAAATCTCTCCAGGTAAAACGGTATATCTTAGCGATGATCGGAAGCACAATCAGCTGACAAATAATCGACGGCCCCTTCCAGATCAATATTCCAACCAGCCAGCCCGGCAGCTCCGGGAGGATGTCCTTACCGCCCGTGAAAATTACCCCGCTGATCAAGCCCAGACGTACGAGAGTCGTAATTAACTTTGCTCCAACCAATGAAAACATCAAGGTGATGAACCCCTGTATTCGGGTATCATCCTGCAAACACAACCATTGTTCATACCTATTTTGATCAATGAGCCCTAAGCGTAACGCCCGTTTTAAAGTACCTCTGTACCGTCGCTTCGCAAAGATTTCCAAGAGTTTTGGATCCAAGGTCAAGGTCCGATGCCACACATGTTTGCGATAACGGCGGTCGTTGAGCCGACGGTGAAGTTTGGCCGGCAAAAATTTTCCAGCAACCACATTCATTATAAATAAAAACCAGCCAACCAAACTCTCTCCTCTTTCATACGCCCCTGGAATCCGTCGTTGAAGACGCCACTTCTGCCAATAATATTCCTGCCAGGCGCGCCGATAATCACTCGAAGCAATCAACCGATACACATGCAAGCGATATTCTTCATTGCCTAACCAGCGGCTGAAAAATTTAGATAACGCATAACCGATCAAAACCAGCGCTCCTACGACAGCACCCAATAGAAATGAATCGTCGATCAAGACTCTCGCGATTATCCAACCACCGATCGAGATATTTACGGCCAGCGGTATAAAACGTAACACGGTGTACTTGAGGTAAGCAAAAATCCAGCGCTCGCAGGTGAACTTCTCCAATAAAGACCCCGAAATTTTTCCGTTCAAAAACCATCTCTTGAATTTCCGTTGACGGACAACGGACCAATCTGTTTTGACCGAGGTGACGGGAATAAGGTCCAGCCAGAACCAAAAAAGATTCCGTATCCATAAAACCACTTTATTAAGCGCATCCACGCGGCCTTTATTAAATTCGATTTGGATGCGTTCCAGTGTATTGATCTTCTGATGCAACTCTTCATATCCCGACCTAAAAATGGCCGAACAAATCGCCATTTCATTGGCCCGGACAAACGATCGGAGCTTATAAATATCCGCCTGGTTAAGCGGTGCGATGAAACCGGCCCTGAAATTTTCTTTAAGAAGCGACCATTCATAAAGATGCAAATACCCGGGTGAGGCAACGAGAATAAGGAACAGGGTCAACACCAGCGGAAATCCAAATATCCACGCCAGAGTGGAGACCAATAATATCCAGGGAACGCCTAACACCCAGAAGAAAACCAAATGCGGCAGTCCGACGTCGGTATCCAGCACTTTGAAGATTTGATCCAATTTATCTCGAATGACATTGGGCAGGGAGAAAAAACTTCGCGCGGAACAGTAATAGGAAATCAACAAGACCAAAAGGGCAATCAGCCAGGTCACGGGGGCGCGTATTTCAAAATAACTGCCCGAAATCGCTAAGAAAATCAGAAACGTGGTTAAGAAATATTTCCACCCAACGGGCTCGCGGGGGCTCACGAGGACCTGAGATTTAAGACCATGGACCCCCATCCGATCAAACAATCGAGTGAGCCGGCGCATAAATTTGAGCCGCTGTGTATATTCTTTCAAGCCCACCCCGGAATAAATTCCGTAGGGCATCGCGCCAAAACCAATAAACGGCATCAAGAAACCATAGGCATCATATTCTTTAACCCAGGCGTAACGGAATCCGGCGGATTCGATGATGAGCGACAAACATTTCTCTGGCTCTGGCTCACCAATCGATTTTAAAATCTCTTTCGAAAAAGCTTTGGTGATATCTGCTCCGATGGAGCGTAAAAGCATCGTCATCTGAATTTCTTCTTCGGGCCAGGGAAGATCTTGCGAGACCGATTGCCGCATAGCATCGCGTAGAATTTTTTTGAATCCCTGCGGAGCAAATACCTTAAAGAAATACGGCGTCGAGTCTCCCTCGAGGGTGACCAGCCATCCCCGTCCGGCAAACCCGCCCTTGAAAGCATTTTTGATTTTCAAAGTCTCATTGAACTTAATGACCTCGCCAGTCAACGGATTCAATTGCCGAAACGGCAACGTCACCTTACTGCCGGGTTCAAAAATTTGTTTGGTAGGTACAATTGAATCTGCCAAGATCATAGCGGTACAGCCGATCATCATCAAAATTATCAAGGCGAGACCAGAAGTTTCCGAAAGCCACGCAGGCACAAACCCGAAGACGGAGAACTTTTCTTCACTTCCCTCAGGGCTGTCGGCAATCTCAAATCCCGGCAAGCACTGAATAAAATATTTTCCCTGCTCAACCAGCGGCACCTCAACCGAGGATTTCGCCGCACCAATACTGATAATATCTTTATTGGTCACGTTAACAATTTTACCCTCGATCACAATCACCATCGTCCCGCGGTTGCCTTCGCCTTCCACAATCACAATGTCGGCTTCTTCCCACACGACGATAAATTCATCAGTTAAGGAATAAGGATTGAGTCCGCGGGTTCGTGAGCCACTCGAAATAATCTTAATGCGATGGATCGCTTCGCCTAAAAAGGTTTTAATTTCTTCGTTGTTGAGAACACTTCTTTCATCGTCGGTCGTTGTGTCAATATCCGCTTCGCCTGCTTTGGCAGCAATCGTTACTGTGTTTTCCTCGTTGATTTCCAGAATCCAACGTAACAAAAATTGGCGAGCCACGTTTTGCATCACATTATCTGAAATAATAAGTACCTTTTTCGGCCCTCTTTTGAAGTTATTCAAAATTGCCTGCCGGTCGTCAAAATAAAGTTCAATCTGTTGAGTCTTAATGACCGCCAAATAACTTTCGGCGTATTCTCTCAATTGATTGAAAGGTTCTTGCGCCCGATTAAGAATATCCCTCGAGGTGATGGCATTGGCTAAGGCTGTCACCCCTAACGCCCAAAAACCAATTTCTTCTTTATTTTCCATGCGGGATCGAACTTCGTATTCAACCTTGATCCAAGGCATCAAAACTTTAACGGCTGCCCTCAACGCCTGCGTCTTCAAAGGCACAAGGACTTCGAAGCCCAGTATCCTTTCTAGCGCTTTATACCAAATTTCCTCTAACTCCCGCGCGGTTAGTGCTTGAATTTGTTCGCCTCTTCCCAGTAATTCTCCTTGAAGATTTAGGGCAGCGGTTCGATATTCTGGATTCTGAGGATATAATCTTTCAATCGCATTTACATAACTATCCACATGATCCTTAAATCTTTGACTCACTTCAGCTCTACTATAGAGCCCTGGGCCTAACGTATAATTTTGCGCTTGAGTAACGACTTGTGGATTCGGCTGACCCCGTTTGGAAAATTCATCGAATAAATCATTCGCAATTCTTCGGACATGATTCTGTGAGAATGCTCCTTCAGGATTATCGTATATAGCTGCCATGATGCTAACCGCAATAAAAACAATCGTCATCAGTGAACCATGCTCCGAAATCCACGACGGAACAAACCCGAAGGCGGGGAGGTGTTGTTCAGCCTCCCTTGCTACCTCCTCCCATCTCTTAAATTTCCTTTCCACGCCCAACTCTTGATAAAATTCTTCTGAAACCTTCCGCTGGTTTTCAAAATAATCAACAGCCTCATCAAAGGACATTGGTTGAGAAAATTTTTGGGAATATTCGTCTCTAAGAGTAGAAGCCATCCGATAATTGTCACCCCCGAATGTTTTTGTCGGGGGTCTAATCATAACCTCGTCTAGATTCCCGACTAAAGCATTCGGGAATGACAGGCTTTTAGCAATTTCCGGATAACTTCTAGTAATCTGTACATCGAAGTCTCGATGAGCTTCCCCTCCTTCCCGGCCAGTTGGCTTCTCCCACCACATCATCCCCAGCGCGAGCCATGGCAGAATGGCAATCATGATTTCTAAACTGCTGATCGAACCGAGGGAAAACCAGGCGTGGAAGGATTGATTAGCCGATTGCGCCGGCGAGGAGAGATTAGTCAAAACTCGCGCTAAACGGTCCATGAGGTTGATAGAACGAGAATGGATATTGACGGCCCACGCGCCTTCCCCTTCTTGACCACGAAGGATACTGACTGCGATATTAGGATCTAACAGAGTTAATATGGTTTGGATCAAGGAAGGGGGAAGCGTAAAGCGATCGTGATAAGAAGGTTCGAATTCAACAATCGCTTGTTCATCAGGGCCCAACAACAGATAGGCGCCTTTACGCATTCTTTCTATATAAAAAGTCATATATGTACCGACGGGGAAAGGCATCTTGCGGGCGTAATTAAGCAAAGGAGAGATCACCCTCTCTTTCACATATAAATCCGCACTAAAAGAAAAGAAGGCTAAATGAATTCCCTTTTGAGTCAATCTTCTGAAAATCTCCATTCCTCCAGGAAAATCTTTCAAACTTTCTTTATGATTTTTATGAATGAGCGTTCCATTGATATCCATGGCAATAAATTTGAAAGGAATTTTTGGTTGGGCCCCCAAATCCGATAAAGCTTGAAATGCGGCTGACGGCCTGTCTCCGATGAGGACCGCAAACGGTTTAGTTCTTTGCTGCTTCAAATTCACAGCCCAAATCGTTAATCCTCTCGAATGGAGATGTGTCACCGGTTCATCCGTTCCTGTTCCAATTTGATCCGCCATAAAGAGTCCATCTTGAGGATCCCAGGATTCGTTCTCCAAAAAATCCAAAACCGCATCGTATTTGGAAGGAACCGGAGTTCTGACAATTTGAATTCTTCTCTTATTCTTTCGCATCAGAAGAGAAACTGAACCCAGCTGCACTTGCCGATCAACCGCCATTGCCAAGAGAACAGGGACACAAGCGATCATATTGGGCTCCAGAATCGAAAGGGCCTGGGAAAAGGCAAAAGCAGGAATTCCGATGAGGAAAATTGTTGCGATTAAAATGAGGACGCGATGATGGCGAATGGCATAGGGCTTATGGCGTAGAGCTATAAACAGGATAATTAAGAATGCAACAGTGAAGGTTTGATCGAGGGAAAGCCAGGCGTGGGAGGATTGAGTGGTCGATTGTTGCGGCGGGCCGGTGGTTTGGACGGTGTTCGTTCCTCGCATTGATTTGTTATTGAGCGAGGGATACACGTAGAAGGCTGCTTCTTCATCATTGAGAAGCATAAGATCAGAATCTGGCCGGAATAATTTCTCGTCAAATGAATTCAGCAACGCCATCACCATCAAAGCCCCCGCGATCAGTATCATCGTTTGACTAAATTCTAATCCGCCCCAAAAATTTGTTTGAGAAGGTTCAACAATTTTTACGCCCATTTTATCCAGGACGTTTTTAGATTGATAATCTACAGTCCTCACAAAAATTCTTTTTCTGCCGTCAAAAAATAGAGTACGTTCTCTATTTATCTCTCCAGTTGCAAGCTCAAGGATATTTCTGATTCCCTGTTCCTCCAAAATCTCGCGAACAATCTCGCAATTCATTTTTCCAATAGGCACATTATCCTCTATGGAGAAATCACTACCACCTATCATCACAATTTGTACATCATCATTCAAATTTCCCCCCAAACGGACTTTCGAATCTTGCATAAACTTTATAATAGCTCTTACTTTTTTCTGATGATCCGTCTTACCACCCACAGGATAATCATAAGGAGAGGGTGGCAAAATATGCGAAATGGCAATAACGTTTTGCTCTTCAAATTCTTGTTGGGCTATAGGCAACATCAACAAACAAACACAATCTCTCACCCATGAGGCTAAAAATTTCAATCTTCCATTAGTGATAACGGTGCCTCCTATTCCTAAATAGATCGTATGATTGCTATAGAAATTTCTACAGTCCAGCCCTGCTGTTCTTTCGTCTGTTGAAGTCGAGAGTATTTCTATATTTTTATTCCCTTCTGATATCGATACAAGTTCAGGCAAAATTATTGTTGAGGACGGGTCCATTCGATCTAGCAAAAAATAGGCTTGTTGCTGCTTTTCAGCGATGAGTAATCTATTTTCTAGGGAACTCAAAATTAAGTTTTGCCGTTTGTTTCGAACTGAAGAATAATTTATCACTATGGCCACCCCTCCTGATACACACATCCAAACAGCCAAAGCCAAGATCCCCCCTTCGCCAGATTCAAGAAAGAACATTTTTAATGGTGTCTCCAACAGCATCTCCTGAACAACCTCCGGCCGTTCTCTATTCTCCACTGATTCAAAAATCGCCAGAAATGCACCACGTGGACCTCCAACTGTAGGACGAAGTCCAGGAGATGTATTAAAGGCATCCCAAAACTGGATATGCACCTCGCCGTTGGGACCGCGTTCAAAGACCGCTTCATGCGTGTCCGCATAAACAAATCTAATGCCCGCCTTTGCTGCGATAACAGCTCCAGGAATAAAGTCCCAAACATTCGGTTCATCCTTGGCCACCATGACCGGGGCATTATAGGCAGGACCTAAAGCCGGCCAGGCTAAAAGCAAATCAGCCGAACCAAATCTGCGATGTACCTCGTCAAACCACTGATTGATAAAACCACTATATGGTTCGTTGGAAAAATAATAATCCTCAACGACCACATCTTCTTTAGATACGGCCGGCGAATCTTCACGGACACCAATATTCCTGCCGTTTAGAAATACGCCGGCATGCCCTTTAATAGTGAACAGTGTCATCCCCTTTTGACCGCCAGCTTCAAATTCCGGAGCATACAAGACACTGAGCTGAACTTCGTACCACGATGTTTGCCGAATTCTCTTTAACAACGTCGCGCAAAAACAATACTGTCCAAAAACAACTCTCTCATCTTCATCTTTCGGATCAGCCAGAAAAGCCGCTGTCCCGTCCATCGGATCCACGATCCAAATATATTCTGAATCCTCTTTGGCCTGCAGATATTCGGGAAGATTTTCTTCTTCCGCAATCAGACGATGCCCTGGAAATAGTCTCTCAAGATGCCGAATAAATAATTCTTGATTCTTCAAATCCACCGTGGTGACAACCGATTGGTCCTTTTTTCTTGTTTGGTCGACCAGACTTGGATCAGTTCTTGCCTGAGCGATCACCTGACTGACTTCCTCAAGAACAAGACGAATAAAAGAATAAGGAAGCTGGAGTGCCGGTTCCAAGTTAATGGAGGGCAGGATCGGTTTGAGTGGAGGAATAACGCCCCGATAGAAATCAGGACGACTCACCTCTCTTTTCATAAATTCGACCAGTGCTTCAAAAGCTTTACGTCTTTTTATAAAATGTATATTAGTTATTCGGTCATAATCCCTAAAATTACGAACACTCGGCAGAACCGGCCGATGACCGGTTTTAAGAAGAATACAATTCATGATGAGTATAGCGATGAGATGATTAGCCTCCTCCATCGGACTGCGCCGGACTAAGGTCGTATAAACACGCACCGCCGCTTGAACGGGGTCTTTTTGAACAGACTCATTGAAATCTTCAGAGAACAACCTATTGAAGAATTTTCTGATATTCTTTGCGTGGCGTTGTGTCGCGTAATAATAATCCCACTTCTCGTAGCGAGAACTTCGGCCGGTCGTGACTATGTCATGGAATCGTCGATATTGTCTTTCAAAGGTGAGAGGATCAATGTGGTCTTGATTAAGAAAACGATTCAAGGCTTGAATTCCTCGAATAAAAAATTCAATCTCCTCTTCGTCTAAATCAAAATATTTGTATCCTGGGACGCCTCGCTGATGAAGCTTACGCAAAGCCATCAATTGTCGTCGGGCTTCTCGAATGTTAATCCGCCCCGAAACCGGCGTCTCCCACCACGCCATCCCCAGCGCGATCGCCATCAATAAGAACGTCGGAGCGGTTCCATCCATACTCCACGCAAAGGCTTTTTCCTCGGATGGTATTTCTTTCTTATACAACTGGTAAGCTTTATTAAATTCATCTCCATATCTGGGAAGTAAAAACGTTTCTTTAAGGCTAGCTTGTTGCAATCGTTGTCTTGACAATCCATGACCTTCAACTAAAATCACTCCCCCTGTATCCAACAAAGCCGCTAATTCTTCAAAATGAAGACTTTCAATGAGGCTAAGATAATTAAGACCATTGATCCCGAAGATCGTCTTTAATTTTATTTTATTCAATGCGGGGATGGTTTCAAAATATTGGGTCAGATTTCCTACCGGCTCGGAGGAATCAAGAATCCAATAAACTGAAATAGTTTCAGGAATTAATTTTAACCATCCTTGATCAAACGTATCACCAAAACCGAGAAGCACGGTATCTTGAATTCCTTCTATCTGAAGTCTGGAAAGAATATCCTCTAATGCCCACCCCCGGCCTGGCCCCCATTCCATGAAACCGAAAACCTTCTCTCCTTTTAACTCATCCTCTTGAGCGTATCTGATGATTACCTTCTCTACGTCGGTATGCAGCCTTTTATTCACATCACTAAGCCCTTTATTAAAAATAGACCAAGGTGCCATATTTTTTAAAACTATTCCCTGCGTAGAATTCTCCACCCTATAAAACCGTTTTCCATCCGTGTTTTCCAAGACACACTTAATCTGCTCAAGGCTCAATCGCGTCAATATCTTTACTTTTTCTGAAACCACAATCATCCGAATATTATTTCCCATCTCTTCAACTTGGAATCGTCGTCCATGAATGTCTAACCACGCCATCCCCAAAACAACCCAAACACCCAACCAGAGTCCCCCTTCGCCCCCGACGAACGCTGGCATGTCTATGCGTTTGGTTTCTTCGGGGGAAGCCGGCCAGCGGGCGGTGATCAGGGTCATCCTGTTTTGACCGTGGAACAAGGTGCGTTGAATAAGACCCTCTTCCTCACGAGAGAGTTGCCGATATGAATGATGTACTTCAAGGCCAGAATTCTTAAGACAATCGATAAGCGAAGGATATTGATTTCCCAATCTCATTCTGTGACGGTCTATATCAGAATCACCTGCCTCTGCAAAAATTAAAATTTCTCCATCCGAAGTCAACAAACGGCTCAAGTGATCTGCTAAAGATCGCGGAGTGTTCGGAGAGACATCCAATTCGGGGTCTGGAAGAACTAACTCTGGAACAGGAGCTATCCAACGAATAATATGGAATTTGATCCCTACCGGTATATCCCGATAATCACCGGCCACAAGAAGAACGTCCTTTTTACCGACATGCAAAATCAACTCAACCTCTTCCCCATCGGCCAAAGCCTGTCGCATATCGCCTGAAATCTCTCCCCACGCCCGTCCCCGGTCTTTCATGTCGTCGATCCACTTTAAAAACGCGCGGTTGTTTTCTCGACGGTTATTTTTTGAAGACGCAATCATGGCCAAAATAAAGCCTGAACTTAAAACATGCACAATGACCGTAAAGAAAAACATCCATTCCATTTCTCCCACAAATCCAAGGGGTTCATCCTTCTTAATTCCTTTTGCTTTTATAACTTTTCCTAAATGAACGCCCACGGGCGTCGTATCTTCCGCGTCTTCTAAGGATGTGAACATCCCCATTACTACTCCCACCGCCGCCAAAGCGATCAACCAAAGAAAATCGATAGTGGCGAGTAAATGGGTAGTGTCCGTCTTTTTTGAGTCGGGCGAAAATAGCGTGAAGTCCTCAATCGCCTGCTTCACTTTGCGTTCAAAATGTTCCGTTTCCATCGGATTCTGCAAAACCTGTTCTAATGCTGAAAGGACCAGTTCAAAAGATTTAACGTCCATCGGGCCGGCCAATAATCGCAAGAAGACATCCTCGGAGGAGAGGCCGGCCCCACGCATCAAGGCGAACGTTTGGATGAAAACTTGATTTCTCAACTGCCGTCGGATCGCCAAAACCATATCTTGGACATTTCTTAAATGTAATATATTTTCAACAATCTCGAAATCATCCTCCCCTCGATAAATAAAACGCGGCATTGTTTCTTCACCCCTAACCTTTTCGCCGCTGGCAGCCTGAATAATGCAGTATATTGTTTCAGAAGTCTCTACAGTATCGATTCTAAACTTTTCATGGGCCAATTGAATCAAATGGAGTCGCCACTTGATCGGATCTGCGGATCTTCCATCCACTGAATGCAATAAAGAATCCCATGACAAATCCTCTTCTTCATGCTGCTGTGACCTTCGGCCTCGAATCCTAAACCAAATACTGAGAGCAAAAACGATTGAGATAAAAACCATCATCCCAATCAAAACAATAGCCACGAATAAGAAGAATTGTGGATTAGTTCTTTGGTCTTGAAGAATATTTTTTCTGGGGAATTTATTTAAAGATAAATAATAATTCCCCTCCCCGCCGTCTTTACGATAACCAAATTTTAGGAATTGACCTTCGTTCTCGGGAATAACTTCTACGAGAATAGAGTTATAACTTCTCCCGGCAAGGTATGAAGGAATATCTATGGTTAAAGATTTCTTCAATTTTCCATAAACGATTCTTTTAGCTTTGGCTAAAGACATTCCGTCATTGATTCGTATGAAATCAATCATGGTGGAACTAGCGACTCCTCTATCCAACGCATTTATTTCTTCGTCGTAATAAAAAGAGGGGCCTAAAAGGGCCATATCTGATGCTCCGTAACGGGAGACAAAAATTTCTCCCATTTGTTCATCATTTTTTCCATAAAGAAGCAGTTTTATCGAATTCTTATTATTAATATCGACAATAACTTCCTTAAGACCTGGCCAATTGTTGCTGATCATATTTCTGATTTCTTGATCATTGTTTAATAGTAAAGAAAACGGTTCTTGAGAATTATTCTCGGATTTTTTTTGCGCCCAAATTATTTCAAAATGAGTTTGCTCTTCTATTCTTTTTAAAGCCCTCAGCATCCGATAGACATCCATCGCCACCATCACGCCCAAAACAATCAGCCAATGCGAGACAGCGAACGATGAATTTGAAAAAAGCACCGGTTCAGATCTGCGCTGATTTTGCTCTCTTAAATCCGCCAGTAGCATTTCCACGTTATGAAAAAACGGATATAAATTCTCTTCCACAAACGACCACCAGGCCGGACCTGTTTTATCGGAGAAATCCTCTTCATCAAATTCATCATATACTTTTATTAAATTATCAATAAATGTTTGCACATTGTTCCCAATTTCAGAAATAAAATGATTAGGACGAGAAATCGTTTCACTGAGCATATCGGTGACAGATTTATAAGAATCTATGCGGCCGGCAAAGAATGGAATGTTAGATAAATCACTAAGATATTCTCTTTCCTTTCCTAACATATTGACAAATTCCATCAACGTCTCCTTTAAAAAACATTCGGCAGCCTCAATGAGCATTTCTATTGACCTATCATAAATAGCCTGCGCATACCCCTGAATAGCTAAATCCGCTAGATTGACTGCCCGGCTAAAGGCTTGATCTAAAAACTGTTCAGAAATCCCGATTGATCTTTGGGCCAAGTGTTCTCTCAAAGATTCAAGTGTATTTTCATATAATCTTTCAAAACCCCTTAAAGAGATTCTCTTTTCTACCTCATCTTCTATTGTGGCAAACCCCATCAAATCATTGACCAAGGTGATTTCAATCGTCCCATCTGGTTTATGCTCGATATAAAAATTCTGCAAATGAGTTAAATCCTCACCTCCGACATACCCCGAAGCAAAAATATCAGCAACGAGTGTCCCGACTTGAGTAATAATCGTTTCGGCCTCTTTGCCAGAAACCTTCCGGTCTTCCCGTATATAGTCATGCAAACGGATTTTTATTTTATGTGTGCGCATATTGTATTCAGAAACAACAACGATAAAGGGGGCTCCTTCAGGGTATTCCACCTGCTGTCCATACGTATGGAAAAATCGATCGCCATAAACTAAAACTGTAATCCCCTGCTGAACTTTGCCTTTTAATGCAGAACTTTGATTGAGTGCTATTGAATCAGTAACATCCTTGGGAGAAACCTGTCTGGTCTCCAGATAATGCCCTGGAGTTTTAAAATGAACCGCCTGAGTTATTTCTCCACCAGAATTGATATGATACAGAATAGTCCGCCGCCATGAACCGGTGTCAGAACGGATCTCCAGTTCTTTCCAGATAGGAATAGAAAAGTCATTGTCCTCAGATAAACGCGCATCGGCATAGATCAATCTCAACACTGAAACCGCTTCGAATAAAGGCTTGCTGATCCTGTCGTACCGCAAAAACACAATCAATTTCAGAGGATATTGGCTATAGGGATTTCTGAGAACCTGTCTCGTGAAATTTCTTCCAAAAATATTTATTAGGGCAAACAACAATCGCATGCTCACCAACCGCCCTTTGATCCATCGGGAATAGATCATCCGAAGATATTCCTTATTTCCCTGAGATCGAATAATATCGACAAACTCACATGTTATTTGCTCCAGGGTCGGTTGAATCGTGTCCCCATGCCGTCTGGGATCAAAAGGTTCGGCTGTAACGGCAAAGGCCCGCGTGAGCCGGCCCTTTTTCCCTCCGGCAAAAAGCTCGAGGAGTTGAATTGTCTGATTTTCGGTTAAGACAGCATCTTTCCCTAATATTGTTTGGGTATTCTGAACAGAATTCATAAGCTGCTGCCACTTTTCTAATTCCCACGGTGTTCTCATAACCGCTTGGTAAGGATATTGTAACTGCTGATAAGCCCGACGCTGTTTGGGATTTTCTAAAAGATATTTTAGAAGTATCGGATTCTCAACTGTTGTTGAAATAATCTTACGAATAAATTTCTTCATTATTTCATGTCCAATAAAGATCAGATATCGGGGGAGTTCAGATTTTAACCAACGATGGGTGTCTTCTGAAAGACGATTCCATCGGATGCCCTGAAATGTTAACAAATGAATGGCAAGAGTAATAAACAATGGAATCACAATATTCAACAGCCTTCCTAACGCAGATTCTCGAAGGAAAGGAAATAATGTTGAAATGATCCCAACAAAAAACCAAATAAGAAAAATAAACATCACGGTTTCTTTGGAAATCACAGACCTTGTCTTCAATAGTGAATTCTGCCAGCGCCAGGAATTCCAGATCAATAAACCAATCGCAACAATCAGCCCAATGTATAACAGCAGTTCTTGCCCGGTATCTATTAAGCCCGATAATCTCATGTGCCTGACTTGAGGAGTTAAGGTAGAACTTTCCTGAAAACGCGCAAACAGCGTTCCTCGACTATTGGGGCGTTTACGTTGAGCGGGTTTTTGATCTTGAGGTTCTTCTTCTTTTGGTTTTTGGACAATACCTAATTCGCGCAAGGCTTCTTCAATCGATTGGAACTTCGCGCGTTCCTCTTTGAATGTCCCATCATGATTTTGATCGGGATCCAAAATATACCTGCGGGCTGTCTCAAGTTCACCCAGCGCCGCCGCGAGTTCTTTGGGATTTGCTTGAGGATGGAAGAATAAGACCATCAAAATAAAAGGCAAAAGGACAATGCCTGGAAGCGGGGCGATGAAATGGGTGTGGTCCGTATCTTTCGAGATATCTTCCCCGGCATCAATTATTTGTATTAACTCCTTTGCCAAATCCCGGTCATTGATTCTACCGGATCGCAATATCAATGAAATGAACTGGGATACCTTCTCTACTCTTGAAATGATCCCCCCCCAGATCGATAGAAAAGAATCTCGACTGACTTTTAATGCTTCCAAACCATTCGTCGCATCTTGCTCGCTAGAATTTCTCTCTAATACAAATTCAAATGCTGTCCGGGCAATGGATCTAAAAACGTCATTGCCACGGAAAAAATAACGAACCAAAAAGCGCCACCCAATTTCCATCGCACCGACTTCGCCATATTCTCTGACGATCTCGTTCAATGTTGTTTGGTCACGGGGCAAAAGTGTGGTCCCTAGCGAATCCAAGAGACGTTTGACTTGAATTGGAACCGGAACAATTCTCGGAACTGTTTGTGTGAACTTTGTATCTGGTTGCTGAGGAACTCTGGGGTCTGACGTTTCTTTCTCAGAAGGAACCCTCCGTCCACCTCGCGGATAAGAGTTATTATATTTTTCACGCAATCGATTCACATACCTTGTGGATACAATTAAAATATGAGCGATCTCTGCAGTAGATTTTTCTGAACCAAGCAAAGTAATCAATTCTTCCTCCGAAAGAGTTATCTTGGTTCTAACTCTTCTTTCTCCTTGAGAGCCTAAAGATTGATCTGGCGGCTTTAAATCTTCGTCATTTGATGAAGATTCGACCATCGCTATCGCCGCCAAACCCAAAAGCACAAAGAGAAGATACGCGGCCAGACCGGCTAATAGCGTCGATAGATGTTCAATGCCTATCGGCGGGACGAGGAAATGGTGTGAAGTTATAGCCCCGCCTCCTAAAACCATGACCTGAGAAAAAAGATTATAAAAATCCCGAAATAGAAGCAATTGTGTTTCTTTTAAACGGAAAGATGAATAGGGAAACCCTAATAAGTTTTGCCGTTTGTTTCGAACCGAAAAATAATTCATCACTATGGCCAACACTCCTGATACACACATCCAAACCGCCAAGGCCAAGAATCCTCCTTCGCCTGCGAATGCCGGCAGGTCTGCGCGTTGGATTTGTCTCCCAACAATGGCCAAAGGTTGATGATAGAACGTTGGGTCATCAAAACCTGCCCATGTCTGATAGGGGTAACCAGCGTTGCCAAAGACTTTGCCTACATAGCTCGAAGGAATCCACCGATCGACTTCCTGTCTAAATTCAGAAAATCGTTCTTCTCCCAAGACTTCACGCATCCGTTTCCATGGAATAATAGCCCGACCTCTGGCAAACGCAAGCTCCTTCCATGGAACTTGTTTCAAAAGCGCTTGAATGTGCTCATAAAATCCAATGTTCGTGCTGAGATCCATGATCCCTTCTCGCCGTACAAAGACGCCTGGCGGTGTCTGATTCCTAATAACGTTCAGAACATCAGAATAGATTCCCAATCTCGTAAGATTAGCATGCGTCCCATCTGGCAAGAAGATAGAATCAAAATACACCCAAAGAATTGCCAAGGTGATTTCACCCGTCTTAGGGTCTTGGCGCCAATAACTGTAATCAAGTACAACACTCCGACTCGTTCCATTGACCACAAACTCCAAGGTCATCGGAATATCACCGGGCAATGCGTATCCGTCAAGTACATTGTGAAGGACAGCCGTATACTTAGCAGGAGTGCTCAAGGGATCGTCAAGATCCAGCTCAATCGACTCACCGCCAAGCGTGAGTCGAAGGGCTCCAGTTAGCTGCCGATTTACCTTAAGAAGAGGAAAAGGTGAGCCTTGTCGGTCCTCGGAAGGGGAAATTTCTGCGGTAATCAAATCAAGATGATAAATATCCCTCTGAGCTGCTTCTAACAAATCCCGATTATAGACCATGATCCGCAGATGATGATTGAACCCAGGCGGCCCAAGCCACAACGATAGCCCGTTTGCCAAATCAATGCGCGCGGCCATTATTCTTCCCTCTAATGCTTCCCTCGCCCCGTGAACTATTCCCTCAAGGGATATCACTGCCATCGCTGGAACAAAACCGAAACTTAAAATGGGAATCAAAACACCAAAGACCGCTGGGAGACAAATGGTTTGAAGAAGATTTATAGCAAAAAGGCCGAGGGGAAGAGCGGATGCGGTGAGGATGGCGGTGGTGAGGACGGGGGAGGCGGCGACGGGGCCGGGGCTTATTCCGCCCGCTAATTTTTGTACGAAGCGGAATAAGCCCCGGCCCGGCACATCGCCCCGCTTAAGTGTAAGCCAACCAAGGATACTCAAAAAGCCGATCGCAACAAACAACGCTGTTAATCCATAACTCACCGCTGGCAATTCTTCTTTAACCGCTTCCCTGAACTGAAACGGAACATCCAGTACAAAAATGCCTTGATTTTCGACTCTGCCGTTACGATATTTAAACAAAAATCCTTCCTGACTTAACACCCCCAAGGCCAGCTTCAACCTATCGATCGATTCAATGAGATAAAATAAAAAGCAGCTACGGTTGCTCTCGAAAACTTCAGTCAATGTTAAAAATTGATCTACTCCAAAGTGAGCCAAATAGATCCCGAGAACTTTTACTTCCTCCACTTCCCATTCCATAAACCTCTGTATTGCTTTCTTCTCGCTCAGGGAATATTCCTGTCTAATGCGCCGGACCCATGCTGTCATTTCTTGTTTATCGAACAATTGGGAAATATAACGACGGATTGGCAGTGAATTTAACAAGTTATGCGCATAAACAGCAGGATTCGATGGAGCAAGGGATCCTCGATGTTTCATTTCCCTTTCTAATCGATCTCGGATTTTTTCAACTGATATTTTAGGACCGAGCCACTCCCAGTTTATTTTCTCGCCATACTCCAAAAATACAGTAACCTTCTGTCTTAATAACCGAGGAGAAACTTTTCTTGAAGATGATGGCAAATTCTCATAAAAAATCCCTGTCTCCGCTTTAAAAGCGCGCATTTGGTGAAGCTGGTCAGAGCCGAGATTATTTTTCATGATATAAAACCTACCATTGGTACGAAACTTAAAGTGCCGTATGGCATGCGGAGGTTCTGTGACCGCCGCCGCAACGGGAAAGAAAAGCGCCAAGAGTCCACGGCTTTCTTTAGTATCGTCTGCCCTGCGAAATGATACCCTCACAACTCCACCCGGATCTCCGAGACTTAAGGGAAGTCCTTCGATTTCTATTCCGGCTAACGAAACATGTAAATTTTTATTTGAATCTGCCCGTAACTTTACATAAATATCGTCTGGGATCTTCTCTCGATATTTTCTATCATGGAGATATAATCCCAATTCAGTAAAAGCTGCAGAAGGTTTATTATCAGAGCTCTTCACACGGAGTTTAAAATTTGCTCCCCTTGTTCCCATAATACGGCGCTCATCCAGCGCAGGCTCATCGGGATCTGCATTAAATCGTCTAAACGAAACCAGAACTTCGCTCGCTGCAGGATCCCGGGAGATCACTTGAAAAGAAGCTGTCACTCGTTCTCCAGGAATTCCTAGACGTTTATCTAAACCTGGAATAACAGCGGGGCCAATCCGAACGACAAGAGAAGAACTTCCAGTTTTTCTTAAGAGGGTCACCGGATGATTAGGAATCTCTCCAGTAAAATCAACTTCCGCAAAGAATTGCCCCAAGCCAGTTGAGTAATGTTTCGGTCTTGGCTTTGTATAACGTCTTTTTGGTTTTGACAAATCTGGAATTTTTCTTTCATGGTTATTTTCAAAGGATGCAACAATCCCCAACATCGCAGCCAGAGCGATCATCCAGAGGAAATCGAAGGAAACAGCGATGGGAATCCATCCCGTAATTCTCAAGACATTCTCCGCTTTTTCTTCATAACCAATCACAAACAAATCTCCTACATCCCATAAATTCCCCCAGGATAGGTTAACTCCTCCACGCATCAACTTACCTAAATGCTCCTCAGGATTGAAAACAACGCAGTCGTTATCTTTCTTATCCGGGTCTCTTTCTTTTTCCAGTCGAGATAAGACCGAAAAGGTGAAACCGGTCTCCCCGATTATCTTTGACCTGAAACCTTCTCCTCCTTGATTTAGCTGTTCGGTCAAATTAATTCTGGCTGATTTTTGTGCATCAGCCATCTCTGTTTCTAACTGAGCAAGCTGAGCTAACACTTCGGTCAAATCTAAATCAATATCTCCTCTACGGATTTGGATAGACGCATAAAATTGTTCTAAGCTCAACCCAAAGGCCTGCGCAATCTTGCCTAAAACCTCCTCGGATCGAAAACCAGCCCTCCCGCTTTCTATGGACGACCAGGTAGTTGCATTGATGTGATTCTGTTTAGCAAATTCCTCCTGGGATAAATCGGATTGACTTATTCTCAAATGATTTATTGCTTTTCCAACGGCAGAGTCGATTTCTCGATTGAGCGCAATGATCTGTTGATTCTTGATCGACAAAATCCACATCGTTATTTTCTGGTATCGTCCCATCGCCGTAGAAATAATCCTTTCTATTCTTCCGATGTAATCCACGGTTAAATCAAGTCTTTGTGCCATGGCTCTTTGAATAGATTTTGCGCCGTTTTTCAATCCCAACGCTTGAGCTAATTTTTCAGCGCTTAAGCCGGAGATTTGCATCAATCTTAATAATACGCTGGCCAGCTCCCGTCCCTGATTAACCTTATCGGTGATGACAGGATCTTTTGTGGCTTTGCGTATGACTTCAAGAACTTCGAGCGACCGGGCGATTTCCTCAAAAATATTTTCAGGCCGTTTATCAATAACAATTGTTTCATTTCGAATGGCGAATTGGGGTCTCCACCTGTCGATCGTTTGCATAGCTTCGATGGCTTGTTGGGATGATAAACCATTGGAAATTTTCTGCAAAGATCGTCGTTTTCGAGAATTTCTCGGACGCCTGTGCAACTCTTTGACATTCACCTTTTCTTTCTGAATTCTTCCTTCCATAAGTTCTCTGCCGACGTCTGCTTCCGATCCCTCCATAAACATTACAGCAGTCTGCAGACGTGTTTCTCTTCGAAGCCATGCCGCGATCTCTTCTTCCTGAATTTCTATTTTTCGAATTTCTGATAAAAGTCCTTGAATGTTTTCTCTTCTTACTTTTGCCCATGGCCCTGGAATAGAAGAAAGTTTTACAGAAGTCTCCTCCAAAATCTGGATAGCCAATGGTCCTTTCCAATCAATGGATGAGGACCCCTTCTCAATTGTGATAATGGCCGTAACATTGCCGTTAAGTTCTCCTTTATACCAAGCTGATAATTTATATGAAATTTTATCTCCCCAGGTCGTCAACCTCACAATATCAATTCTTTCTTCACGAGCCGAAGGGACAACTTCACAGGTCTCCCGTTTATCTGGAGAGCGCCTTCCCCGCTGAGCCATAGCAAACACCATAAAAGAAATGATCCCTAACACCATCGATAAATCTTGTAGACCCGGTAGCGGGAGGAATAAATGGGTGGTGTCCGATGGGAATGGCTCGTATTCGTAATGGTCCACCCCGCGTTGTTGTTGAACAAATTGATAAGGGAGGGTTAAAGAATCTGCTGTTTTTGTAATCTTTAAATAATTGATAGGAATCTTGCCCACAGAATGTTGTCCCAAGATTTTTTCAATTTCTGAAACGATGGTTTCAGAAGATTTCTCCTCTAATCTATTTCCTGTATGTAACCATATCTTCTCGATTTGTGTGAACAGTTCTCCTCCTGGCCTCAATAGCTCATAGAGTTGTGCCGTAAAAGTAAGATGATCCTGGATATATATCACGACTGCGGTGCCCACAATGATCAATGCAAAATCCCGAGGAAGTTGTTCCAACTGCCGGCCGCCGTCGACATTGAGCACATAATGATGATTATGCAGCGTTTTAAAAAATCTAAAGGCCTTGAAAGTCAGAAGATCCCGCAGATCTTTCAACAACCAACGCCATTGACCATCAAATAAATCCTCTAAAAATCTATTCACCAGATAAAAAATGATGTGAATAAAGTCATAAAGAAGACTGTCTCCCTCCAGCTCGTCCCATGAACGATTGACATAATATTCTTTCTCGTACACGCTCCTGCCTTGTCGGTAATTCATCCAACTGCGAATCCTCTGATGCCTCACCATAATGATCCACGCCAAACGAAACACAATCAAAAGAGCAGCTGAGAATTCCCACAAATTAATCCTTGCCTCCCATGATTCTCGGGATGAATTGTCTTGCTGCCCGCTCCATCGTCTGGACGGCCAGAATTTTTGTTTCCATCTTTCAGATGTTTGCTTGAAAGACTCTTTTACAATAACTTTGGTACGATCCTCGGGTGTTAATATTTCTTCTTCAGAAAAATCCACCATCGCCAGAATCAAAAATACCGCGGCGATCATCAGGCCCGCGGCTTGCGAAAAATTTAATAAGGCATGAAAACTCTCCGGCGTACGCCAAACCAGCGTCCCGTCGTCCAACACCTCCCAAATCTCCGGCGGTTGAATGCCAAGCTTCTTGCAGATCTCAAAGATCTCCGATACAATCCCGCCAAAATGCGTTCTACCAAAAACCGCTAAAGTATCTTCTTCAATCCATGCCCCTTCTTGCGTAAACAAAAGATTCTGGGCCATGGTGACGTCGCGTTTTCGGTTTTCTTCCAAATATTTGCTTATGAAATCCAGCCATTCTCTCATTCTGTTAACTAACGGGGTGTCATCTATTCCCGTCAAAATATTTTCAATCTCCATCATATGTCGTCTTTCCTCTTCCAAAAAAGGAAACATGCACTTGTTGGAATATTGATCCGCGAATTCTTGAGATAATTCAGAAATTCTTTCTAGGATATCTGTTCTCTTGTCTGCCTTCTGAACAGCTTCTCTAACAATTTGTTCATCTCCTGTTGCAATACCAATCTCCAAATCAATCAAGACCATATTTGTCATTTGTTGTTTTATTTGGAGAATCTTCTCTCCGTAATCCAATACCTTGGGTTTGGCTTCACTGTCATCTATGGACAAAAACTTTATTTCTTGTGATGGGAAGTTGCCCGGGCTTACAGCAACCACCCATCGCGCCGGTCCCAGAACCAGTAAACTGATTTTTTGAAAACGCTCCTGGAGCTCATGCGGATCTCCGATGCTTGTTGAAATGAGGATCAATCTTAAAAGTTGTGCATCAGTTTTATCGGTTTCTATGAGCCGAATTTCTTCTCTCGTTGATTCCAGCGCGATCCACCTAATTTCGTGTTGAGGAATAATATTTCTGATAATATCAACGGCTCTTTCATAGTTATTCAAATCTTCTGGAAATTTCTCCAAAACTTTGTCTATCGCTTGATTAATATCCATACCTCTATACTCTTCTGTATGTGGAACCCTGAGCATGGAGACCAGCACTAGTTCTGGATAATCTTTCCTAAATGGATCAACATGCTGCTGTGGCATAAAGAATATCTTTCTTCGACGTTGATCGTTTGATTGTAAAATCTGTGCATCTGTCCGCTGGGGCTCGGGCGAAACGGATTCTTCCAGCACACCGGCTACAACCACCATGAGACCCCAAACGATCAGCCAGTGCAAAGAGACGAAAGATTGGACTTCATTGCCTCCTTCCTCCATCATCCGTCGATACGATGCGGCAGCCTCCGGCCAGATACGGGTGATCTCTGTTTTAATACGGGTTTCTCTCTTTCTTAATTGTTCATTCGGTTCTAATTGCCTGCTCAAGGAAGATACCAACGATAATAAATTGATGGTGTGGTCGTTGGAAAAATTTGTTTCACTCAAAATATTTAAAAATCGCCCTTCAATCGGCAAATCAATCACCAGCGCTCTTCGCATCACCACAATCAAAACGGCCCAAAGTAAGTCATACTCTTCAAGGACAATGGGCTGGTAATGCCGGCCAAAGAGCCCGTGTAACCGTCCCAGTAAACGATCCGTCAATCTTCCAACCAATCGATCATCGTCTCGTCGTAAATCATGCCAAGTTTGAATGAAGATATCGAGATATTCGAAATTGATCAAACGATCAAATTTGATCAAACCATGATTTAAAAGCGGTAGCGGTTCGTCTGAGAAATCATCGCCGAGATAAACCAAAGACAAGGCTAGATCCAACTCTGTCTGCAGACCAGAAGCTGCGACAGCCAGTAAAGCCTCCCGGAAAAGTTCTAAAATTTGAAGACGAACCTCGTATTGGGCCTCTTCAATCTGGGCAAGCACTGGATCCCGCCCCCTGCCGCGCCTGCCTGCTTCTTGCGCCTCATCTTGTCTTCGCACTAAATGAATCTCCATCAATTCGTTTAACTGAGTAAGTTGTTGAATTAAATCTATGTATTTTCTTCTTCTTGACTCCGACTCTGATTCGACTCGTCCTGGAGAAACGGGGTGAGGCGCTGCGACCGGCGCATCGTGGACCGTCGGGACAACTCTCTCATCAACGACAGGATCCCCGGGGGGAACAACCGGCGGCGGTTGTGCGGGATCGACACGTTCTTCTTGAAGTGTTTCTACAACTGGAGAAATGTCTTTCGTCGGAGCTTCCTTTCTGGGACGCGGTTGCCTAGCCGCTTTTCTTTGTTCTCTTTCTTTTTCTCTTTCTTTATTGTGAATCCTTCTTTCCAATCCTCTCAAAATATTTTCCGCATCCGCCGGTGCCTTTCGCCCTAAAGTTTCATAATGCTTCTTCGTTTGAGAGAAGATTTCGGTAGCGATGCGGCAACGATCGTTGGCTCTTAAGAGATCATTTTGCCGTAAGAAATCATTCGCCTGTTTCATGGCAAAACGAAAGCCCCTCTCCATTTGTTGAGAGAACCTTCTCATCAATTGATCCAAATGATCTTCCAATGCCTTTCTCTTCCTCTGAAACTCGTCGGTTTCATCCGTCGAAACTTGACCAGAAGGATCCGGGAGACTCCTTTTTCCCTGATTTGCCAGAGGGCCAGAGGGCCAGAGGGATCTCAAATGCGGATAAATGAAAAAACCGATCGTTCCTCCCATCGCAACCAACAACAAAATAATAATCATCCGCCGATTCTCTGCCGCTTGCCTCTGGGCCAGAAGCACGAGCGAACGTTTTTCAATTTCCCGGCCCAACTGTTCATCGATTGTGGCGCGATACGGCTCAGAATCGAGCGCAAGCACAGCGAAAACATTTTTTATTCTCTCTTCAAAAAATATGTTCTTTAATCCTTCCACATATTGATTCTCCTGCGGCGGCCATGAATAAAAGGGCGCTAATTTTTTATCCAAAGCCCGCAGATACCCGGCCAGATGAGGCAGATTCTTTAATTCATCGGCCGCGGCCCTTTCTTTAAGGAAATCACCCGAAAGTCCATGCTGATTCGCGTAGTGGAAGAAAAATTCGATCGCGCTCTCCCAAGCGAAGAATTCGAAATCCAATAAGTGTGGAATAAACCTTTCCAATACCAAAACAAATTGCTCATCCCTCTGAGAATTTGCCTGGCCACCCGACGGATTAAAATATTTTCGGACTTCCTGCCTGGCCGAGTAAAGCTCTTGAATTAACTGCGGCTGAGTCCGGCACAATTGATAACGAAGCGCTTCCTTATAAAGACTGAACAAAACAGCCGCACGATACGTGTGATAAATTTTTTCTTGCTCCGGTGGAACCTTCGATGTTTGATTCGCCGATCCTATCCCGGGCCATCGGTCTTCCAGAGCTTTCAATTCCTGAAATAATTCTTGGGCCAGCGGTTCATTGATCTCCAATCGAGGCCTGAGCGCCGTTGTCTGCGGATCAAAAAGGATACTGAAATCCACCGTGGGATTTGGAACAAAATAAATAGCAGGCGGCTGGGACAAATCTTCCAGCATATTCAAAATCACCGAAAGCTGTGGATATTCTCGACGGGCTTTATAGACCTGAGATCGCATTTGTAAAAGAATCTTTTGTTGTTTAGTTAAGGGTAGATTGTCCGATGACTGTTGAGCGATCTGAAGCGGAAATTCTTTAGCGTGGGCGGATGAGATATTAGGGAAAACTCTTTCTCCTAGAATGAGCAATAGAAGTCCCAACACAAAAACTCCGGGTGGCGAGCGAGGGTTTTTCAGCAATAAAAGAAAGAATAATACCACAAGCGCCGCGGCAATTCCGATCAGCCAATTATTGCCGACGACTGATGGATTCCAAGAGCTTAATGTACTTTTTAAAAAATTTTCCCGCCCAAACGCAAAATATGTTCGGCCTTTCACGGGATTTCGTCTGGGAGGATTTACTTCCACCGGCGGCAGGGCATTTTCTTTAACTGGAATATTACGTTCATGTAATTTCTTCAATACATAATCACGGGTTCGCTCAATCAATCTATGTCTAGCGGACACAATATCATCTTTATCCTCTTGGGGAATACTCTCGAGGGCTCTTTCAAGCAACCTCAACGCTGTTATCAACTCTTGGAGTTTCACTTTAGATGAATTCCCTTTAATAATATTTTCTAAATACTCCTCGACATTCTCTACATAAAACTTATTTACATCCTCAACGCTGGAAAGAAGCCCGGCCGTTTGTAACAGAAACTTTTCGATACGATCTTGGGAGATTGCCATAGCCATTTCCCGGCTATTCGGTTTAGCCGGCGTAGACGAAACGCTAATCCCCAGCAGATTACTTAGTGCGTTTCTTAAAATAATAAACTCTACGCCCGATCCTTTCTTGATGGCCCGATTGATTTCCGAAAAGAGTATTTCTACATAATCTCTCGGCATTCCTTCTTTTCTACGAACGGCTAAATCGAAATGAGGCTCTTTTCTCCAGGAAAAATCCGTGGGAGGGACAATAAATCCATTCCATAAAAATATCTCTTCAAAGAAAAAACTCATCTGAGTGGCAGGATTGAGAACACAGATCAGTACAATTTTATAGTTCGTGCTTCTTTGTTCTTCTGTGATAGGGTCTATCGTTAACATTGCCTGCCAATAGCCTTCTTTTGTTTTAGTTACCTCAGGCTTCTCATAACCCAGTTGCGGATATTTTTTCTGCCAGGCTTCAAACCAATTGAGCAACATCTCATCATTTTGCGGATCGAAAAGTTCCGTCCGCTCTGTCATTAAATTTTTAAATTCGGAACGTTTCTGAGGCAATTCACGTAAGAGCTGAAAATATTTTAAGGCAGAGGAAAAACGAGATGGAGTGTTCAGATTTAAAGACCTGCGAAGATCGTCGAGATTTGTTCCATCAGAAACAATGAACGATGTCGCAGCGGATGGAGCGTTCAATATATTTGAAATAGGAGCTTCAGATTGAGTACTAGTAGGATTCAACAGCAAGACAAGATTCAAAAAGACTATACCAGGCGGGCTAAGAAAAGGAAGCGCTGGGTCTCTCGAATTCTCAGCGCGGATGCGGCGGGAGGCGGATAAAATACTTTTGATCTGTTCACGAAAACCACGATGGAAATATAAAACCAGCAAAACAAAACCTAGCAGGACAACGCCCGGAAATAGAGTAATGAAATTGGAGGTGTTGATATTTGCCTCTGCTTTGTCTTCCTCTGCCGCAGGATTTGATCCCTGCCTTCGTCGCTTAATGTTATCTAATTTTATCTTAAACCTTCGCCGAGCATCTTCTTTACCGATAATCACGGGAATCAAATCAACATCGGCCTCAAGATACATCAACTTGGCAATTGTATACACTTTCTGGGAAATATTTTGTATTGAACAATGCTGCGCCTCTGCTATATCTTCTCTAGGATAACCTTGTAGCAGCTGCATGAGCAGAGTACGTTGATCGGCGTTTAAAACAGTTCTTATATGTCTTGATAATTCCGAAGTGACGACTAAAGGCAAATCATCCAGCAATCTTTGTGCACTCCCTCTCTTTTTCATAAGACCTTGGACCCGTCTTCTTTCCACAACGGTTTCTTCACTTTCGTCTCGATCAGCATCAGGATTGGATTTGGACTGCCATCTACGCTCTTTGATTAACCTTTTAGCATGTCTCTCCATGCCCCTACTCCACTCCATAACCGGGCGACGAGTATAGGTCACAAGGCTTATTCCCTTTCGACGATTGAGTTTGGCAAATCGGCGCATAGCTATGATAAATTGCTCATGACCCACGCTCACCAGTTCATCCACAGAAACAGAATATTTTTTTGCATAATTTCCAGCGGTTCGTTCGATCAAAGGTAAAAATTCCTTTACTAACGCCTCCTCGGCAGCTTGATTCCCATTTTTCATTTCATCAAGCAAGAGTCCTTCTTGTTCCAGGGATAACTTATCTCCCTCTCTGGGTAATTCCAATATTTTTTTGACCGGTGCTGGAGCAGAATCAGTAAACACTAAAGGTTCGTGCCTGATATATTCTTTTAAAAATGGTTCTGGTACTCTCAGCCCATGAGCGATCTTAACTTGATATAAGACAGAAGTCGGGCTCCCTCCATACATCCTGATATAAAATTTTAATAACCCATTAAAAACTTTATAACCAACCTCTTTAATTGGATATCCAAAATGAGATGGCCTTAGAGCTTCGACATCTTTATTCAGAGTCTTTGCAAGAAATTCCATGAACTTCCAACGCATATCTTCAGACATTGCAGACCAAAAAATATTCCCCTGCTTAAATCGTTCCAACCATTCTTCAAATGTCATCTCTTGGACTGGTAACGAAGTGATTCCTAGTCGATCGAGAACCGGCTTGACGATCTCCCTTGTCCAATCGGTTTCCTGAACTATTTCTTCTATCGTAATTGGATTTTTCTCTAAAGCTTTCTTAACATCTTCCATGGCGAGTGAGACCGAATCTTGAGCATCGCCGGAATTTGTATCGACGACTATGGTTGCAATCAATCCCGAAAATGCCAGAAAAATTCCCGCACCTCCCATATAGGTCCACATAAATCCAACCGCCAAAACCCCCGCCGCCAAAACAATCGCCCAACGACGATTTTCATTTCTCAATAAACCCTTCAACGCCCAAAGCATCACGATCATGCCGCCTATCGTGATGATCCTATCGATCCCCATCCATCCGATGATCGCAGATAACTCTGGCGGGGAATTGCTTTCTCGAACTTGACGTTCCCTGGACCATCTCCTTAAAAAAGAATCATTCCCCAGCCAAATGAGTCCGTCGTAACGATCCATCAATACCCTATCCATGCCCATATACGGACGCTCCCAGAGCGACCCCAGCGGAGAGCGAAAGAGATGATCTAAAGAAAAACATGTTCTTTCGATTTTGGTTCCCGTTAAAATTCCCTGCAATTCCAAATCTTCTCGACTTTCATATCTCGTAGCAAGCCGCAGGTCATAAACGTTTGCCGCTCCCACACGCCTTGACAGAATTCGTTTCAGCGGCGTTTCTCCTTTTAACTCTTTTAAACAAGCTTCTTGATTAGCGTAAACTAGCAGCCGCAAGTTAGGATTCGTTAAGTCAATTCTTCGAGAAATAAAATTCACCATGCTTTCGTATTCAGGCAGCGATGGGGGCGTCAATGGGAATGTGAGTTCAAAAGGAATCCACTGAATCACTCGACCATTTTTTTCTAACTCACTCAAACGACGAAAAACATTCAGTTTAAAATAAGCGTCTGCAAATTTTTCGCTGTACTGTCCAAATTCTTCTTTAATTTTTCGGGCCCACTGAAGAGTCACCACCCCTGTCCGCTGAAAGAGTTCGGCATCTTCTCTGTAAATTTGTAAAATCGGTAAGGCCACAGTCAAATCCATCTCTTTTTCCATCAGATCAATAACCTCACTCATAAATAAAGTCGTTATCGGAACCACACCGGGACTCTCGTTAACGATAATCACGCGATAATTTTCATCAACAAACTTTCGCCTGATCAGTTCGAATGGATCAAGAACATTCTTTTCTAAGTAACGAACGATTCTTCTTCGTCTTTCCCGATCGCCATGATCTCCGCCGGGAGGAAATTGGATCGCGGCACATATAATAAAAACGAATAAGATGATTTCCAGATTCTCCAACACGGGCGGGGCGAGGAGATGAAATACTGCCGCATTTGAACCTGCGCCTGCCCATCTCTGTACCAAAGAAATCTCGAGACCTCTGGCGATCGCTTCTTCATAAATATACTTTAAAACATCGGTATAAGGACTCTCTTGTACGATCGAAGCAGGAGCTTGGATGTCCAAGAAAGAGATTTCTTCTGTTGAATTAATTCTGCGTCCTTCACGATCAATTGACGGCAAAACAGTCATCGCCAAGGCACCCAAAATCAGTACAAATTCCACCAGCATCACGCCTTGGTTCATTTCGAGGGTGTCCGGGGAATCGGGAGATGCCGGGGGTTTAGGACTTCGATCATCTTGTTGGAATGAGTGCGGTCGCCCAAAAATATGACCGCTTCCATCCTGAACCGATCCTAAAATTTCTAACTCTATTCCATCCTTATATTCCAATCGATGATATTGAGCGTTCAGATTTAAGAAAATTGGATTAAAGACATAACGAAAATCCCCAAAAGCAAACCAGGTATGTTGCCAATGATCAAGGTAATGAATAAACTCCAACTTCTTTTCATGGGTACTAGAATATATACTTCTTCCTATATTTCTTCCTCCATCAGAATCGAGAAAATAAATAACATAATCCGCAACCACCAAATCCACCTCAACAAATTGAGACAATGATGCTCGATCGGAGATATCGCCGAATTCCAGCCTCATACTTTTTTTGGCGAAATCAGCATTTTGATTGAGCGTCTCAACAACGTCCCTTGCATATCTCTCTGCCGCTATGGCTACCGGGGACATGAGATAACCTTCAGGGTAATACCAAACAAAAGGGTCATCTCCTCTTAATCGTCTTTTTCCCTCTTCAATGGCAGAAAGATCATTATCTAAGCCAACAATTTCCAGCTCCCATTGACGAATATCCTGACCCAACGCCCGCCAGCCATGTACGACTTCGTGAAAGGCTCTTGCCAAACTATCTCCTTTATTGGCCCCTAAATCTAAAATCTTCACAGATAATTTTCCCGTTAATTGCGCGCGCGCAACGGCGTGCATAATAATTTCAGGAAAGATTTCTTCCCGCAGATATTTCCACTTTCCTAGATGACGATTGAGGTATGCTAGCGGGGAAACGTCATCCACATGTTTTGCAGAAGGGAATGGTTGTCTCTGGAATACGCCAAGAATCAGGAGGAAAGTTAAAAATATTATGCTCGGCGGGGTGAAGGCATGGAAGGGGTCTTGATTGCTTACATCGGAAGTAGCCGCACGCGCATCTTCAATTCCGGCAACGTTGCCTGAATTGGTGTTGATCCAAATAATAACCGCCAATATAATCAAACCAACCACAGCCGGTATAAAGCCTGCATTCATCTGAGCAGAGTTAGACCGGGGGCGTCCACGCTTTTCTTGACGACGAAGAAATGGTACAAGTTCCGGAAATATATTTAACAAGTTGTTTCTAACACTACTCACTTTATCACGGGGAATCACCATTTCCTCGGCCAACTGTGCGTCTGTTTTATGCTCAATAAGGTTTGCGTACAGAACCTGCCGCCCAAGCGGGTTCTTCACCCGGTTACGGTACTCCTCCCATAACGCCTCTCCTGAGCGATTCTCCCCAATCCGTTGGGCTTCTTGCTCTTTTTGTTGTCGTCGCTGTATGGTCTTAGGACGAAGGAGCAACTCGGCCAATCCAGGAACCTCCTCACATAGCTGATCAATCAGTTTATCCTGAAGCAATATCACCTGTCCACGTGAAATGTCAAGGTCTGTTCCTATTTCACGTAGAGTTTTTCCTTGCAGACGATATTCTAGGACCCGTCTTTCTATGTCCGTAAGCTGGCTTTCTAGACGCGCCAAGATCAGGTGAGCGAGTGCTTGACGATCGATCTCAGGTGAAGTTGGATCTGATTGGGCCTCAAGCCAGTCTGTTCTCTGTTCTTCATGATCCCCGGGTGGTCTGATCTCATACAAAAACTCCTTAAGTTTCATTCCAGCAACATAAAATAGTCTCTCTGTTACTGACCATCTTGCGTACGTCCACAATAAGACATTCCTGGATAAATCAAAACCGAACACAACCTTCAAGAAGGTCAACTTTACAATTTGAAGCCACTCCTCTCTCAACGCCTGGCACTGGTCATTTGATAGACCAGGCACATAGCCTTGAAGCCAAGATACCCGCCGAAAAACCATTGCCGATAAAATAGGTGCGTAGCGGCGCAGTAGTTCCTCCAAAGCTTCCTCATTACCCTTTTGAGCCTCCGCAATCAGTCCATGCTGTTCTTCCCGCGTAAGCCACTCTCCCGGAGAAGTAGTAACAATGTGGTTCACAGCGTCTTGATCCCTATACATCTGTTGAGGGAACATAATGGAAGCGCGTCGCTGCTTGAACTGCCATGGTCCGGTGTACCCAAAGTGCTCCAACTTGTCCTTGAGCACTTCTTCTCTCTGGCTAAGTGAATCACCCTTTTGCTGAGATTCAGCTACCCAAAACATGAATAGGCCCCAGAGTCTCTTACCATTGAAAACTGCCAGACCTTCCTGAAAATCGGACACCCGTAGCTGCTCTACTAGTTTAGGCTTAGCCAATGAAGCCGCCAGCAGCTTGATGAATTCATGCTGAACAGGTTCTGGTACCTTGCGCCATCTTATATGCCTTTGGCGAAATTCCCGAAGCCAATACTCGAAATCATTGACCTGAGAATGTTCGTCTGATCTCTCAGTCATGAGTATGAATGGCACCAGCCACAACGCCAATCCCATGACCCCATCCAACGTCAGCATGAGATTTTGGCTGACATCAATCGGCGCAGCCCCAGGTTGAATTCGGGCAACGTTGCCCGAATTGGCTGGAACAATCGCTTTTGTATGCCTCGCCGCCAAAATCTTCGCCCAAGCAATAACCGCCGCCAGCGGGGTTTGATGATTTGTCTCTAAATTTTTCTTGACTATCAAACCGGACTCTATTATGCTTCTTGTCAACAAGGAGAAAATAATGAAATTTAAAATCACAATCGAAAAAGGCAAAGATGGATATATCGTTGCCCATTGTCCGGCCCTCAAAGGCTGCTGGAGCCAGGGCAAAACAGAAACCGAAGCAATGAAAAATATCAAAGAAGCTATCCAGTTGTATCTAGAACCCGATCCATTTTCAATCCGCTCCACCCATTCCCGAAAAATCAAAGTACTCACCGTATGAGCCCCAAACCGCCGCTTCTCTCCGGTCAACAAGTTGTTAAAGCCTTTAAACGAATGGGGTATGATTTTGTCACACAAAGCGGCAGTCATATCAAAATTAGAAATGACATGACCCAAATAACGCTCATTATTCCGAACCATAAAGAGCTTGACCGCTGGACACTTAAAGGGATTCTTCATGATGCTGATGTCTCCACTGAAGAATTCTGCAAATTCATTAAATAGTCTGCTATCATATCTTCGTTTTTCATGTTCAATCCCGATACCTGGTCCGAAATTGGTGCGGGCGGAGACAATCGCTTTTGCAAAAGTTGCGTGGGCGGAGGAAAGTTGGGCAGGAATCATTGAAAGAAGCAGCGCTAAAATTAATTGAAAGATTAGCTGCCTGTGCCTCGCCGCCAGGATCATCGCCCAGAGAATAATCGCCGCCAACGCACCCCACACCAATCCATCCGCTAGGCTCAGCGCGTTTGTGTTTGTGTCAGAATCAGCGGGTGGTTCACTACTCTCTTCTTCAGTAGATCCACTCAAGAAACTATTGTGAAATATCCCAAAAGGCCAAATTCGAGACAGCCACCGTAACAGTCTCCTCAAGACTGTCTGATCATGTTGACCACGGACCCGTTCTGCAAGATTAGCAAGAAGCTCCGCATCTTCATCAGAAAGGCTCGGGAAAAGAGGATCAAAAAATTGTTGCTGGGCAATATCTTCTCCGCGAAATAGACCGACCAACACGTCGCGAAATTCAGACTCAGAAAAACTCTTTGTCCTCGCACGGAATATGCGGGCCAATTGCGCCTTTTCTTGAATAGAAAAAACAGCTTTCCAAAGTTCACAAATGACTGGCACGAGTTCCAATAAAAGGAATTCATCGAGTAACCGACGGCGATGACTGTCCATGCATGGAAAGGCCCCTAGAATGGATTCAACTTCCAACGATCCCGAACGAAGCTGCTCTTGCGTAAGAGATCCAAGGGTACGCTGAATATGCTGGTGCAGAGAATCTTCGATTTCTCGATCGAGTTGAGCTATTGGCAAGGTATTACTAATCCGAACATACTCGATCGCTTGCAGGTGAGAGAAGTTAGGGTGAAGAAAAATGGGGGGTGTTAAGCCCGGCACATGATCAGCTCCGATAATAAGATAATACTTCACATCAGGATCCAGAGGAAGGCTCTCCCCTAACACCCCAAGCCGCTCGTTACGCAGAACCATGTGAAGAGCCAGACGATCCGTGGAACTTAGGAAACGTCGTTCGAGTCGTGCCAGTCTGGTCCAGGAGAAGCTGGCTTTATCAAGTGGAATTGAAAATGGCCACTTATACTGAAGCTGAAGCCGTTCGGTGTCAGGTTTTATTTCTTCATTGAAGGGAACGATTCGATGACGAGCGAACCAGCGATTCATCGCGCCATTAAAACTTCGGGAATTGAATGCACTGACACGACCTGCTCGAATATTCTCCCTCAGTCTGGTGAGGAACATAAGTAATTTAAGATAAAGAGGAAAGAAAAATTTCTGATTCCAATCTTCTGCGCTCGCTTTAAAAAGGAATTCTTCAAAGCTGAGAACCGTAAAACCAGTAGACAATCGAAGATCATAAAAGGTCGCCTCAACATCATATACAGGATTCTCATCAAAATCTAGGAACGAGCCGGTCTCCATGATAACTCCCAATCGACGCCCATCTCGATGAAGAGCTTTTCTCTCTCGGTTCAGGATGGCAATCGGTTCCCTGGCATTTTTCGCACCGGCATGTATCATTGGAATCACTGTGATCCGTCCGGCATCGGGCTCAAGCAGATAGGTATTGAGCCGTGCGAGTCTGTACGCGGACTGTTGTCTGAATAACCTCGAATTTTGACTGACATCGTTGCTAAATCTGAACACCAACTGTTGGTGGTCGCGTGTCATGTGAACACCTTCATATTCGTCCTGTTGGGGCGGTCTGATGTGCACCGTCACCTCGGGGGCAAACAACGCAGACAGCCCGCGCAGCTTCTGTTCCTGAAACATCAACTCATTGATAATGCGGACATGGGACGTATGAATCGGTTCGTGTGCCTGTAGAATACCGAGCACAACGGCAAAGCCGGCGCTTACGATCCACGATCCTAGTGTGTTAATCAGCCACGCCGGTTCCCAGACATTCAACAAAATTATCAAAACCCCCACCACCAAACCAACCGCCCAACGCTGATTCCCCCTCTTCACCAAACCCCTCAACGCCAAAACCCCTAAAACAATCGCCGCCCCGAGGAGGAACCAAACAATTTCCAGATTCTTCAAGCCTACAAATGGGGCGAGGAAATGGGAATTGACAACCATAGGATGACCATATATACTCTCATCGAGTTCTGATCCAAATTTCTTACGAGAGGAGGCAATTAAATGACCACGCTGCAACAGGCCATTGAAGCTATCAGTTCCATCAAAATGTCCCTTCACATGACCCCAAAAAGAAAAAAGAAAACCAAAATAGCCGACGAGCTTCTGGGAGCGTTTAAAGGGGCCATCCCAAAAGGCCAAACGTCCACGCAACTGATCCGCCATCTTAGAGACACTCTTTATGGAAAGATTAAATAATCCCGAATCCTCATCCATTCTTATATTAGATGCCGATGTCCTCATCAGTTGGCTTGCCCGAGAGGAAGATCCGTTGAATCTCTGGGAAGCTCCCCATAAAATCATGACGATGATTGAAGAAGGGACTATCCAGAGCGCTACTACTTTAATCAGCATCATGGAAGTAAGATTTGTTTTAAGGAGAAAGAAAGAGTTTAGTGAAATAAGAATCAAGACAGCGCTCAATAAAGTTATGAATTTTTTAAATATCATCATTCCTGACGAGGTTAATATCATTACTTCCAATGAACTGCAAACCGACCATCTGTCTTTATCACCCCTCGATAGCATGCTTCTGGCGGTTGCCATGTCGACCGAAAATTCTATCCTCCTCACCCGCGATAAAGACTTGATCAAAGTCGCTAAAAACTTTATTCCCGCTTCAACGCCGGAAGACTTCCTCGCAAAAATTAAAGTGTAAACTGCGCCCATCTTCTCTGCCAAAACAACTGTTCCCCTCCAATTCTCATTTCTCATTAAACCCTTCAACGCCCAAAAGATTAAAATTGTGCTAAAGATCAACCCAATTCCCAGACTTTCCAATTCTGCTGGTAGGACGAAGAAATGAGATGTGTCCTGATTTTGTTTCCTCCCCCATTTAACTGCAATGACATAAATGAAAGCTTTAAAACGAAGCCTATCGTATAAAAGTCGATCACACTCAATCAAATCTCTTTCTAATTGGCGTTTTCGTCCTTCATTAATCTCCAAGGTTTGAAGTTCTCGTTGAATCTTCTGGTTTTCATTTCTTAATATTTCTACACCACCCGGGGAACGAAAATAGTGAATCATTGCACCTGCACTTAAATGATCAAGAAACGCTACTAGAAGATTAATATCATTTCGATATTTTCTTGTAAATTTATCTTTCTTTAAATCTTCACACAGAGGTGTATGGTGAATAAATGTTCGTAGAGTACGAGTTGTTATGTGGTGCGCCACATAATCGTTAGAAGTATATCTCTCATTTAATAGTCTATTCTGTTTCTTCTCTGGAGATTGTGAAAAAGGTAAGACGGCTAATGGATTTTCAATCAAAAATTTCTTAAGTGGAATAGCTAGATCCTCAAGGAATGTTGCCGACTGCTTAACTAAAATAAAATCCAATTTCTTGCCACCAATCATCTCCATAATCAGTCGTTGGTATTTGCCCTCCTCATTTCTTAGAAAATCTCTCGCATCTATTTCGGTTACAAAAGTGACGAATCTTTTTCTGGATATTTGTCTATGATAATTCCAATCAAAATCCCCACGGAAAATCCCGGGAGAGAGCTCATTAAACTCCGAGATATTTTGAGCTTTCATAACTCCTAATTCATGATTTGCGAAAGCTTCAAGTCCATAACCATGAGAGAAAAGTTCCCCGTAGACTTGTCCCCACAAACCTCCTTCGCGTCTCTTAGATTTATTATAAAAGTCCGCATATTCTGGCAACATTTGAGAATGACTTCCCTTAAATTTATGCTCATCAACAAAGATTCCTCCATAAGAGTTCGAGGCCAGCCAGTAACTCACCAAATCGCTTGAGGAGCCAATATAAAGACCAATTAAATCAAGTCCTTGTGGATTAAGGGTATCAGCGATCTCCATCTGTCGAGTAATGCGTTGATAAAAATCATCGTCATCTTCCTGCCAGATAAGCGGACGCATCCTTCGATCATACTCAGGATCCTCGATATTCTCTTTTCTGTTGTCTAACGGATTTTGTGAAGGTTCTTCCGATTCTCCCTCAATCATTCCCACGATTGGAATAATTCCAAAGAGGATCAATAAATTTTGAACAATTTCAAAGTGTTCATATCCAATCAACCCTAGAACTATCCACGCCACAACCACCAAACGCTCTACATCCTGATATTTGGTTATTGCCAGGACAACTAAAACAACTGCCGCTAGCACCAGCATCACGCCTTGGTTCATTTCGAGAGTGTTTTCATTTCTGGAAAGATCATCGGAAGATTGAGAAGGCTGACGCAAAATACTTTCATCAATCCGCTCCAGAATCATGGCAAGTTCCCACATCTCAAGAGAAAGGCGGCAGAGATCGGTTGCCATGGCACGAAGCACAATAGCGTAGGGTTCATTACCCGTGGAAACCGCCATTTCGATTTTAAGAACAGTCTGCATATCTGTTCGAATCCGTCTTTTCCATTCGTCGACCACATCGATTTGTAGACTAGCAGGGGATTCCAGTCTTTGATAAATCTCCTCTAACAGTTCTCGGGCACGACTAACAAACATGGCCACCTTCTGCTGGAGTACTGCGACGGAAGCCGTTGGAGTTGGCTCTTGCCAACCTACAGCCAACCGCTGTTCTTCAAAGGCGATTCGGCGAGCGATGAATTCCCGTAATCCGACTTCGGGAGAACGAGCAAGTTTGAGCAGTCTGGGATCGGTTACGGGAGGATTTTGATTTAAAAACGCAAAATATGGTTCCCAGGGCAGGACCTCGATACGCCCATTGCGGCCCGAGACCATTTGGCCAGCGGCAGCATCGATGGCGATCATTCTTCCTGGTCGGAGTTGAACTCGCACGACTCGATGGAGAACAACCCCTCGGCCAAACGGTTGATGCTTTGTAATATCCACAACTTCAACCTGAAGCGGTTCATCAAGCTTCAGAGCCATCAACGCCCTAAAGAGAGCATTCGCAACCTCTACACAAAGCCCGCAGCCTGGAATGGGCGTTTTAAAATGATTCAAAGGACTATACCGCATAAAGAATCGCCCTGTGATAACGGCAGATTCACTCGCTAACTCTCCCATCCGAATTTGGATGGTAAAGATGTCTTCCTTCCTTGCTTGAAGCAGCGTCTTGATGCGGCCTTGCGAGATCCGGCCATGCTGCAATGGTTCCAACGCCTCTTCAAACACGTACCGCAAAACTTTTTCAGCCTCCTGAAAAGCGCGAGTCAGGTTAGTGATGTTGTCTTCATCCGACAGCTGCGGATCAAAGAACGTCATCATTATTATCAGTATTATCATAATGCTGATAAAATCGACTGAACCGACAAAAAAATTGTTCGTCAGATCGTTGGCTGCTGAGGATTCAGGCTCACTGGTGTCGACGATCAGATCCGCCTCATCGAACGTCCGATAAATCTGTAGGTCCATTAGCCTGGAAATAAGTCTACTGATCAACTGTCCTGTCGGCGTAGAAAGTTCCTTAAAAAATCGATTGAGATTTCGGCGAGCCACCACTCGAGAAAGACGCGTCGTTTGATTTGCAATAAACAATACTGTGATGAAGGATTGACGTTGCTCCTCTGCGATCCATGCATTCGCTCCATCAATGAAAATCAAATCGGTATCCTGCAGAGCCTGCAGACGGGATTCAGAAATCATACCGCCAGTTTCATCAAGCTCAAATACCTTAATCCGTTCCGACGGAATGCCAGCAATCCCCTCCTGCGCAATGCGACGGCTCCAATAGGTCTTGCCCGTCCCCGGAGCTCCATCAAACAAAACAATCACCGGAGAAATACCGGAATTCCGAACCTCAACAATAAGCCGCGCTAACTCGCCTTGCCAATCCTTGTCCATTTTCCACACGTATGGTGGTCCGGATGTTGCGGCCATCAACACAAACGGTAACAGCCCCAGAAACGCTACCAACACATCGAGGGAAACGCTTGAAAGCCACATCACAAATAAAAATCCAATCACCAAACAAGATTCTATCGAAACCACATGAACCCCTAATCTCCCCCGCTCCTCATCGACTTTAGCTTTCATCCTCATATGCTCTCTGCGTTCCTCGAGGGATAATTCTTTGCGTTGAGCCAATTGTACGAACCTTGAGTAATCTTCTCCTAATACCCTTTTGACCAAATCCGTTAAACTTTCTTTCGTCGGTTTTATTTCGTCGTCTGTATCGTCATCTTCATTATGCGTCATTGTTACTAGATGCAATGACTCATCGTCTGACGACTCATCTTCATCCATGATTTGATCCCCTTCTTTCAATCGTACGGCATTATTTACAGCGGAAGTTCGATCAATTTGAGCAGGGCCTTTATCCATTCTTATTTCAAGATACTGTTGTAATGTCAAATCAATGATTTCGCGAGCTGCTAGACTATGATCTTTAGGATTATCAAGAACGTTGAAAATTCTCGCCTCAACTCCCATTAAACTAGCTAAGTCATCAACCGAAATATTGCCCAATCTTACGAGGGTCATCTCTAACTTCTTCTTGAGTCTCTTAACTTCAATGCCTCGTTCCTCAACTTCTTTAATTTTTCCTAAAACAATTTCCCAAGCCTCTGGATTAGAATAATTAGGATCTGTAAATATTCTGTTGACCGTTTCTAAAGTAATATCCTTCGCTGGATCAATTAAATCCTTGACATTTAATCCTGTATTCCTGAAACGGCCTCTACGAATCACCCGATGAATCTCACATAATTTATAAACAGATACAGACCCGCCATGCTCAATGTCATTAAGGTTATTTTTACTCAACTTTCTTCCCATTGCCCTTACTATTTGAGCGACTTCTTCTTGAGTTAAATCTCCAGCCTCGCGTGCCGTTCTTAAATAGATGTGTGCATCCAGTAATAATCTTCTTAATTTCACATTAACAATATTCCATGCCACCAAATTTTCATAATCTGGATCTCGGATCATCTTTAAAATGGTATCTCGATCCAACACCTCAACAGCATTGGCAAATTCCATGATGGTAAGCCCTAACGCCTCAATCCGCATAAACAACCACTTTCCGCGTTGATGGCGAATAACCCTATGAATAACCTTGATCATTCGTATCGGCCTATCTCTGCCTTGTTCAATCCACCAGAGTGCTCCTGATGAGAATTTGGGAAACCCTGCCTCTCTCAGCGCTTCAACTAATCCCATAGGTGACAAACCCGCTCGAAACCTCGCCTTGCTGATAGAGGCACCGCTATTTTGCCTCAGTAATCGTGTCGCGATTTGCTCATATTCTTTGTCGGATATTCTTTTCTTTGGTTTTCTCTTGTCTTGAGGAACGTTTCTATAAAATCGACCGACGTAATTTAAACTCAATGACAGGGGATCTTCTATCCAATGAACCAAAAGACTCCATTCGAAACCTGTTCGCTGTTCAAAAATCCTTTCGTTCCAGTTGAGATCATTAACTAGTCTGACTATTTGGCGGACGGCTAAACGACAAATAGTTTCCACAGCCTTCCACTGTAACGGTACGTTTGAGGAATATTTTTCTTCGATATTCTTATAATTACTCAGACGAATTCCTAGATGAAAAATAATTTCCTTCAAAGATAGGGAAACATTGAAAGATAGTTCTTTAAGATCATGTGTTATGTTTTGTATATGAAAATGCATTTTCTGTAATATTCTTTCGATCCCACTTTCTTCTTCTTGAATAACTTCTTTTAAGTTTAATCCCATTGCCTGTGCTAAGAATACGCTGTCAAGAAAAGTTGGTTTTTGTTTAAGATTTTCAATTCTTGACATTTCGCCCAAGGGTATATCGCTTCTGAATGCTAACTCTCGTTGAGACCATCCTAAAATTCGTCTAAAAAGAATAAATCGATCGCGAAAATGCTTTTGATAATTCCCTATCTCTTTAATTTTCTCTTCTTCTGATAGAGAGCGGCGTATTAAATGAATCTCTCGATTAGGAATAGGATTAAGCAAATCTTCTATAAAAACTTCTAAGGCCCACGCTAATTTTAACCAGTCTTCTAATGGGAAATCTCGTTTACCTCTCTCCAACCCGACAACAGTAGAAAACGGAACATCACTTTTTCCAGCTAATTGAAATTGGGTCCAACCATGAATATCTTGACGAAGATGCTTCAAATATTGTCCTCGAGTCTTAAAAAATTCTTCTTTATTAATGGATTGCTTCACTGATTTCTCTTGTCCATTTACTTTAAAAACGTGATTAGAAATCGTCATCACCGCTCTGATGGCCTTGCGCACACCAATTTCATTTTCTCCATCCAGAAGTTCTTCTAGATGAATCAAAATTTTTGTTTTTATTTCTTCAGGCTGATTGCTGAATGCTTCGGCAGCGGCCATTCGTTGCTGTTCATCATTCCTCAACAAATCCTCGACTATAAAATCAACCTGATCCCGCGCGTAATTTCTGAAAGCCATACCTATGAGCCATACGCCAATCATTCCCAAAAACCATTCACTGCTGATTAGCATTATCGAGATCGAGTGCTGTGAAGATTGATCATCTCCCCAATGTCCCTTAATGACTCGATCAATCTCCTGATAAGTTTCCTCCCTCATTCCTTTATCGCGCATTGCGATAAAAGTGCCATACCCTAAATGCCGATCCGTGAGAATAACATCGGGGAGATGACCGCCTGTATTTCTTGATTCCTCCATCTTTTGAATCGCAATTTCACCATTCTCAAAAATCTCAACGACATAACCTCTTTGTTCCAACTCCTGCTGATACTGCCTTTGCTCTGAGGGAGTGTCTTCAATAAGCCAAAGAAGAGGCCATTTAATAAAGAGCGATCTTATGTCCTGCCCACCCAACACCACCGCTAACGCCCCCAGCATTAAGACCCATACGACCATCCACCCCATCCCCACGGGCAGAACGATTAAATGAGATACATCCCTCTTTTCCGAGAGCCGGGGTTCCCGGAGCATTTCGCTGATCGATCTTTTGCGTTCTTCCTCCATCTGCCGGAAAGAAAGACCACGCTGTCTATCTACCCATAAATAGATATCTTCTTTAAAAATTTCGTAGCCGTCCCACAGGCTGCTACTGAATCTTACAAAAAGTTTTTGGGTATTCTCGAGGATATTGGGAATAATTGGATGAAGACGCTTGATGGTTTTTTCCGGCGGATGGAGTTCGTGTTTGGGTTTAAAAAGAAAGGCTACGATAGATTCAGGAAAATTAAGGAAAAACAGCCGCATGCCTCCACTCCTCCTATAGCGGATCCCAGGTTCAAACACTTCATAATCAGGATTTTCTAAGATGCGCCAAAATAAACTACCGAATCTCCAACGCAAGGCACCGTTAGCAAGGATCTCATTTATGTCTAATAAGTTTGAATGGTCAGCAAGAAGAATGATTCTTACTCTTCGTTGTTCGTCGGATGAAACTATCGGCGTTAGTTGAATGTTTTGGAGAAAAATTTCTCTGAGATATTCTAAGCAAGACTCAACGCGGATCGACATTTCTTTCATCAACAACTCGTGCATGCCCCAAACATCAATGACGGTCGCAACGACTCCCGCCGACACTTGAGCACGCCGGCTCATCTGTCCAATATAAGCCTCGTAAATCCTTTGCGTCAGTTTATGAGTCCTTTGTTGCGGCTCTAAGACGTTGATCTGATGAAATTCTTCAGAAGAAATATGCACATCTTCTAACTCAAGCTCCTCGGCGAGTTCCAAAAACCTCAAAGGATCCAGCAGCACGGCGACTTCTTCGAGATCGGTTCGATCGCCGTAAACTGCTTTCAGATGATCCACCACTCTTTGCATTTTGGTCTGAATATCTTCCAAGTACCCGGTAAGGTATTGTCGCTCGGAAGAGACCCCATCCAGCCGTAATGTTTGAACATAATACATGGCAGCCATGAGCGGCTCTGCCTTATAATGATACGCCAGCGCCAGATTGTTATATGGAAGGACGTCGCCGGGATCTAAACCAATCGCGATTCTAAAATATCCAATCGCCTCATCCCATCTGTCTAATCCCAAATGCGCAACGCCCAAATTATTATAAAAATCTGTGACCAGCTCCTGCTCCAGGGTTTTTTCAAAAGTTTCAATGGCCTCCTGCCAGCATTGCGTTTTCAAAAAAACGTTCCCTTTCAAAGCTAAAAGCATCAGGTCATTCGGATCACATACGCGAGCCGCCATATCCAAATATCGGGCGGCAACAAGATAACTCTTTATATCGTAATAAATTCTGGCGCGGTTGAGGTAGACATCACTGGCTGAAGCGGGATCGTTTCTTTCCAATAGAAGCAGTTGATCATCGCTGATGGAAAAACAAGACAGATCATTTAGGGATCTTTGCAATCTTTGATCAGCGGACTCCATCAACCATGTCCAGACTATTTCACGCCATTCCACGCTTACCCGTCGGTCTTGAAGATGCGCTCTTCTTAACGCAAAAGTTAAGTCCAATAAATCCGCTGAAGCCATATCCGGGGTCACGAGAGCCCAAGTGCGCTGAATAACAGGCAGCCAGCTGAGCCAAGATAAATTAGTCAGCGGCCAGAAAAACCGCAGCCCGTCATAAATATCCTGCAGACGGATTAATTCTTTTTTCCGTGACTCATCCAGGGCAGGTCCTACGACATAAGAACGAAATATTATCTCTCTGGGGGGCAATAAATTTTCATCAAAATCTCTGGCTTGAACTTCCAGGCCTGGATATTTCGACGGAATAAAACGCTCGCATCCCGAATAGTAATAATGCAAAAAAGCTATCACAAATTTCTCATCGGATTCATCCAAGGATGCGGGTAATTGTGTACCCAGAAGATACTGAATATTTAAACAGTCAAATAAACCGTAAACCTCGGTCTGTTTCTGAAAAGCGGTATAAAACTCTTCTTGATGGCCTTCAGCCAAAAAATTCTTATACTGTTCTGTTAATAAACTGCTGCGGAAGGATTCGATCAAAGAATAGCGATCAAACTGACTATATTCAATGGACCAGTTAATATGCGGATGATCATTTACACATTGCAATAAAGCTCTTGTATATGCACTCGTTTGATCCGACGAGTTTGAGGCATGACGCGTCCTTTGGCGTCTGACGAGTGCAGAGATATTTTTTTGGTCTTTGCGTATATTCTGCGCGGTTGTTGTGGCCCAGGTGTTATTTCTGGAAACTTCTGCTTCTACAATGGTCATAAGCCATTGATTGCTGAGATAGTCCGGGGATAAAGCTGCCTCGGAAAACTCCTGCCACGTTGTCCCATAATCCTCGGGATGAAAATTTAGAGGCGGCCTGCGAGGCAAAAATACGATCTCTTTTTTTATACCAAATTCCTTAATGAAGCTATACACCAACTCAAACGTCCGTTTGTTGTCTAAAACAGTCTGAAAGCTGGCAAAAAATATCAAATACCTTGGTCCATGGACTGCTCTTGCATTTTCTTTCCGTTGACTGAGATCGATCAACAAATCCAACAATAAATCGTCGACGATCAAATTAGGATTCGGTAACCCCTTAAGCCAGGGCATCTTGATGAGGGCGCGTCTTTGTTTATGAAAATCCCTTTCCGAGAGGGTCTCGTTGATCATGTTTCTGATCCTCGAAACAGAAGAAGCGTTCACATTGGCGTCGAACTTCGCAAGATTCGAGCGCCATTTGGGGTCAGTTTCAAACTTTGTTCTCAGAGAACCAATGATCCCTTGGATTTCTTCAAAAGTAAATCCTCCTTCGAGTGGATCTCTTTTGGGAATGAGAACGGCTAGAACAAAAAACAGGGCAATCAGCCAGCCAATTCCCAGATTCCCAAGCCCCGTAAGCGGAGCGAAGAAATGGGCGGTGTCGGAATTTTCCTCTGAATTCCCGATAACAAGCGGCTGCGGTTGCCAGGATACGTCAGTACCTCTTTTGATATTGTCCGGATCCGGGTAAAAATTTCTAAGACTTGTTACCTCTTCTTTTACTCCTGCCCAGAAGGCGGAAATAAAAAATCCCCGATCCGGTACATCCATCGAAAACTCAATCAAGGAAAATAATGATGCAGCGAGTTGACTAATATATCCGTCGTCTTCCTTCAACTTTACTAAGATGACAGTCACTGCGAACTCTGTCTTCAAGATTCGCTTTTGCTCTTGGGTTAAACAAACTCTAGCGATAATCTTCTCTACTCGATCGACATAATACTTCAAATAAATCAAAGCCCGCTGAATAGCACGGTTGGCGATTGTCGGATACTGTTTCAATTCATCTCTGAAATGTTCTCCAATCAAATCTTCCAACTCAAGACGGGCGATCTCGCTTAATTTTTTATTGCCATATTCGAGGCGGCTCAAGAGTAAACGAAGATAATCTTCGTTGCCTAAAAATCTGCGCAGGTTATTTTCGAATCTTTCTTGGGGAATTGAAATTCCATCCACTTGTCGGGCGTCCCAACGAATCATCGCCACCCCCGCCAAAGCCCAGATGAGGAATTGGAGAATCATACTCCAACCAAAAACCTCAAAGCCAATCCCCTGAACGATTAAATGGGAAGCGTCTCGATCTTCCATGATCCGTGATTCGTCCCTGCCTGTCCGGCAGGCGGGGCTCGGGACTTGCCTCATAATAATATGATTATCCTCGTACAATATCTCAAGGAAAGTACTCGGCCTAAGATTAGATTGCTTTCTTAATTGAAGAGGAATGGTCAATCTACCATCGGAAGCAATAGATGCTGAAGAAGATGTTGGCCCAATAGTTCGTTCGAAGGGGCGGAGTTTATCTTTAGATTCAGACCTGATCTTTCCCAACGTTATTTGATAACGTTCCATCCATTCAAATAAGGGATAGAGATGAAAAGCAAAAAGCGTTTCATCCCACATCACAATCGCAACTTTACCTGACAACCTCCTCCTCACGGCTGCCGGAATTGTTACCCGGAAATCTTTACTCACCACGACTCCCACGATCATAAAAGCGAACGAAAGCAGCAGAAGCACTGGAAGATTGTTCCACCCTAATTGGGGATCGAAGAATATCAATGGCGCCGCGAACTGATGGAGCGACAAGGATTTCTTGATGTCTTGAATATCCGGAAGCATTAGAGAGACCTCATCGTATCCCTCATCGCTCGTGCGTCCTGCTACAAAACCCTTCGACAAAACCTCCTGGAGAGGATTATCTTCTGGCGGAAGTTGAAAACTCAGCCACAAATCGCTTAATGTCCTCGCTAAGCTATAAACATCATTTCGCAGGTGAGCCGGTTGTCGATCAAAATAACGACGCGGAGATATGAAAGCACGTGTTCCAAAAATCCCTCCCGATGGCAGAACAACGGATGCTCCCTCTGGCAATGCCGCCTCAAAATCCAGCAAAAGGACAACAGTGGTATTGTCATAATGACAGATCAAAAAGTTCCTAGGACTAATGTCGCCGTGGACTAATCGACGAGGTTCTCCTTGTATATTCACTTTTAGACTGTTAAATAAAACCACTGTCTTTGCCATAGATTCAGCTATGGTCAAATAATGGAGAACATCTTTAAACTTAGAACCCTCCAATGGAGCCTTTCTCCTATAAACCTCTTCTAGTGAAAACTCATCGTGAGTATTTCTTGCCTCAACTCGGGGAAAAATAAATCCTGGCTGTCCTTCCTGTTCATATAGGAAACCGGACAAAAGCTCTAAGGGGCCCCAATAACCTTCTTCTGTTTCTTCTCCTAAAGTACGAACCGCCTCAAATGCCCGCTGTTGATTTAAATACTTCCAGGCTAAATCTTCTTTAGATGATTCTATGTAATATTCTTCATCAAAATAACCAGAATATTCAAACCTAAATAACAGATGTTCATCTATTCCACTCCCATAAAGGATACAGGTTCTCTCCTTCGGGAATATGGTATTTTTCCTTGGAAAATAAATTTCGTTCGCCCTCATTCTACGCAAATCTTTGGAAGAAAGAAAAAGCAAACGCCCCTGAGAAATCATTCCCAAAGCACCCGCTGCTAGCGAAAGCAAGAGTGAGATTGAAAGACTGTTGTTAGAAAGCGGAATCGCGAGCGGAACAGTGATTTGGTTTAGGGAGAAGGGTTTTTCGGTTCTCCTCGGTAGTTTCTTCAAAGAAGCGGGCTTCGGCGTCCCCACACGAACGAAAATGAATTCCCATTGATAAACAAAAGACTTCAAGCGTTCAGATTCGAAATGTAACTCGCGTCCTCGATTATAAGTTGATTTGTATTGCGTGTGCTGGGATTGTAAGGCCTGGAGGATTTCAAAACTTAATTGTGCATTCAATTCTTTATAAATGCGTAAGGCGGTGATCAGAAAATCAATCTCCGCGAATTGAGAAATATCTTCGATGATGGGGAAAGAATGATTCGAATGACCCGTCAATTCTTCAATTTTTGCATCGTTTAACTCAAGATTATGCTTCGCGATGGCTCGATAAGCCTCATGACGTTCCTGCGGCAAAAGCAAATAAATCACGAAAGCCCACAACTGCAGCTTGATCGCGGGTTTTTGCACATCGGTTAAAGCGGCCGGAATCGCCATCGCTCTCGGTGCTAAAGTAATTTCTTGAGCCTGAGAATCATAAATATCCTCGTCCCCATATTCAGAAATAACTCTGGGAATTTCCGAATTATTATAAATTCCCGTAAAAATATCCGGATACCGCAGGACGATCTCTCCTCCCTCATCAAACGATTCCTGGCCATTCATATCCAACGACAATTTCTTTAAAACAAATTCCCGAGGACTGAGAATCTCGATCCGCTTGATGGCACGAAGTTCTTTGAGAGCTTCTTCTTTAATCACCGGAGGAAATTTATTGTTATGAGTCTGAATAAAAATTATGAGCTCTTCGCGTGCGCGCTGGACATTTCTCAAGGCTTTTGCCTTTGAAGCCTCATCCCAATTTTTATGAATTTTGGTAGGAACATAAACGGCCTCGGCCTGCGCGCCGGTGTTGCGCGGGAGAATACAGGCGGCAAATAAACCGGCTGCTCCCGCTGTAGCGGTTTGCAAGAAACGGCGGCGGGTCAGAAGCCTTTGATTATCTGAAAAATCTCTTGTATTTTTCTCAAAATCAATCATCCCGAGCACCACCAGCGGGACCAAAGTCATAAAATGAGCCAAGTAAACATGGAGAGCGGTGATTTGCCATAAGGCCGTCACGACCAGGGCCGCTGGGGCGGCGATCGTCGCGATGAGCAAAACAATAAATATTCCAAGCCGCCCCAGCGGCCCGGCGAAAATCTTCCCTTGCCCCAGAGGCCCGTCTCGCTTTTTATTCCCTTTCTCCTCTTTGATCGCAACGACTATGAACAATATTGCCGAAATCAAACAGATAAAAACAAATTCATTCATCCCCGTATTCATTTCAAAAGGTGACGGCCTCTGATCAGATCTGCCTTGAGATCGGCGTGTTTCGACAATCGTCGTGAGCCATTCGATAGCGGCCGCCGCGTTTTCACCTTCCCTAAAGAAACCTTGGATCCCATGAATCGATGCTGGATGAGCAAGAATCTCGAAGCGAGGCCTGATCTCCATGGCGATCTCAACGAGATATTCGGCAAATCCTTTGTCTTGCGCTAAACCTCTTTCCCTAATGATCTCCATCAGATCTGCTATTTGTTCCGATGACCAATTTTGTTCGGGAAGAACAACTTCCGTTAACCGTTCATAAGCATGACCTGCTCTTGTTTCTGGGGTAGCTCTTTGCCTACCTTGGTGTCTTTGTTGTGTTGGCGCAGGTACCTGCTGTAATTTCTGAGTTGCATTCGCCAGACCTTGGAGCGCGGGTTGAACGAATTGTGGGTGTCCTGATTTTGTCAATCGAGAAAATATTTGTTCTGCCCTTTCCAAACTCGCTCGATCATTCTTTTCTAATAGTGACCTGGCTTCGGCCAATTCCTGTTCCAAAATTAATTGAGATTCCGCCAGCCTTATCTTTTGCTCAACCTCTCCTCGAAGTTGAGAATTCCTTATATCTCCAATCGCGAGATTCAAATTAATCCTAGCCCTTTGTCCAGCATTTGCATCCATCCGCTCTAACTGAAGGACTAATCTATGAGCCTGTAAATAATCTTCAACTCTTAAGGGTCGATGCTGATCGACTTGCTCGTTAAAATGATTCAATCTTTGTTGAATAGTTTCACGATCCAATGGAGGTTGGACTGGTGTTTGTACGGGAGTGTGGGGTGGGATGACGCGTCCTTGCGGTGCCATGGGCGGGATGGGACGGGGGACCGGCGGCGCTCGGGGCTGTGCCAGGGGCTGCGCTGGCTGTTGCTGAGATTCTGCAATAATCTTTTTGAGGAGATCTTGGAAATCTTGGGCACGGGTCGGTCGAGGCAGAACATCCAGCGATGCTATTCCAGCCCTTATTTTTGTCGCTGTCTCTATTGTTTTCATTTGTTCTGTAATCCATTGGGCAAGCTGCCGCTCGCGCGCCAATCCCATAGAAATAATCCGGCGCATAAAATCTCGTACAGTGGTCATCTCCCACTTATCCTCCCCGGGGAATCTTATTAACATCGGCACCAATTCTTGCCAAATACCGTTCAATAAGGATATCGTCGATTGTGTTCCTTGTCCCATGATCCAACGGGCATCATTAACACATGTTAAACCAAACTCCGCTTCTTCTCTTAAATCCAAACTATTCCCTGCGTTTCGAAACGCTCGCTCTGCCCGAACAATCTCTATCTCTGAGCCTCCAATCGACCACGCCCGCAGATGCTCCCAGCCTTCTGCGAGGAGAATTCTCGCCTGTTCTTCTTCAAGGAGTGGTGGTTGAGGAACATCCGGTACTTCTGGGACATCACTTGTCAACTCAGGGCTCGCCCTTTGCTCCGGACGATCTGTGGTTGGCAAGATAGGACTTACTTCCTCTTCATCTCCTCTTTCTTGAATCTCTTCATCTTCAGGAACACTTACTTCTCTTTCATCAGTTTTATTTCTTAAGCCGCGAACATTTAAAAATTGAATCGCTCGAACGATATCCTGACGGGTGGCCGGTCCGCAGGCTAAAGTATTTAATTTGGTTTCTTCTAATTGTATTAATTGTCTCATCGTTTCTACCCCTATCTCAACCAAGGCCCTAACAGCCCGGCCTCCAACAATAAAATCGACAGAGACATTCAAAAATTGTTCATACGGAAGATCAATAACGAAATCGATGAACTTAAGTCCCAACCGATCCAAAGCGGCTTTTAAGCCTGGCATTTGCATCCCGACTTCCGCCGGAATCAGTTCTATTGTCGGACGGGGCACCGTTTGCACAATTTTATTGACGGCTCCAGCTACTCTTTCTCGACTCATCCCAACTCCTCTTTGCCTTCCTTCAGAAATGGGAGATGCTTGTTGCTCCCGCTGTAGTGGTTGCCCTTGCCGCTCGATCTGGGCCATTTGTTGTTCGACCATTTGATCGAAATATTTTTTTTGGATCACCCGGAAACGCCCCTCCTTGATCTGGGCCTTTAGTTGTTCTGCCTGTTGATCGTCGGGGATAAGCGTCAAAAGGGTTTCTATCAATGCTAAGGCCACCTCGAAATTATTTTCCTCTAAAGCTATCCTCGCTCGCACAAGCATCGTATCGCGGACAACCTCTTCTAGAATGTAAACTCTCGTATCGACCGCTGCTCTTTCCTCTTGATCGATGATATCTTCCTTAACACCCGCTATTTCGGCAATCATCAAACCGTTCCACCGCGACCGTTTTGGCCACAAGAGATCATTAATGGAAACCGATTGATTTTTAACAGATTCAGGAATCTTTTTCTCTAAGTAATCACAACGTGAAATTAATACATCCTGATAGGCATGATCAATCCAAGCGTACCAGAAATATCCGTACTCGCGGTAATCCTCAGCCCGATCCGGATGCCATCGCAACATCAAATGACGGTAGGCCTGTAAAAATTCGCTGCTATTTAAGATCATCCATTCTTCGGCTGAACGAAGCGCCGGCGGTTTAAAACCAAAGAGTATATATAGGGAAGGAGTAACCCGCTTGGGTCCTCTCGCTGGGTTTGCAGGAACATATACTCCCAGTCTCTCCGCCGCTAAACGCAGTCGTCTTAATCCAGCATTCTGTTGGGATATCTCTTCCAAAACTTTATGCCGGATCAATTCGTTAATATAGGCCAACATCTCCTCCTGAGTATCCAAGGTATCCAAAAGAATAGGCGTCATATCCTGAAAATGCCCTTCTCTACGCCACTGACGCCAGACCGCCCTCTGGTACCGGCCATAAAGTTGATCATATCGTTGCCAAACTCGATGATCATGGCTTAAAGGTATTGTTGATCTTTTAACCCTCTCACGGAATATAGCCAATGACCTGGCCAGCAATCTAGTCAACTCATGATGGATCTCGGAATCGGTTTCCTCATTCATCAATCCCTGTATCCGGTCCAAGGCCAAATGGATTTGTACTTCGTAGGCGGCTGGACTCAGCTGCCAGAGCTGTAGACAACTGGCACACTCACGCAATTTTTCCCGCATCAACCAGAGATTGGGTAACCGGCGTACAATCTGAAAATCCTGGACTCTATCCGTAGCAAACAGATTTAAAGTAAACGATGTCTCATAAAAACGGATTTCCTTATGGGCGCTGAGGTCATACATTAAGGTTTCTTCATTTCGAACAAAGTACAGGCGCAACCTATCCTCTTTATAAAGAAGAAGAGTATAGGTTTCTCCTCGCTGTAATCCCATAAATCGTAAAGTGAGGTTCCACCTCGAAATAGGGAATTGATAAGTATCGGTTTCTAAGACGGTAATAGTTAATCTGGTCTCCCGAAAACTTTTTAAATCGTCCTGCAAAGTCTTTTGCTCTTCAGAATTCTGTTCTGCTGCCAGTCCAGCGACGATTAACCGGGCCAAAACCTCCTGCTGTTCCTGAGATAGAATAACTTTGTCATTGGCCGATGTCGCGGCACTTCTTGTCGATGATTGATCAACAGTCCCGAATGGCTGCAGTGGGCCTATAAAATAACCTTCCTTCAATATCTCCTGCGCTCTTTTCGACAGCCATATCCCCCGCCAGAGATGAAAATGTTTTAACTTTCGCTCTTGATGCAGGGATAACCCTTTAATAATATTCGCCTTAAGATTGAAGCTTAAGCTGCTGCGATCAATATGATGAAGAATTTCTTCGAGAGGCACTTTATTAAGATTTTTCTTTTGGGCCATTTCATTCTCTTCAACATCGACCCAGAAAAATATGTTAAACCTGTCAAAGACAAACTCCGCTAATTGATAAATGGGAGATTCCATCGGTGGATCGCCAAGATAATCTAAATAAAATGTATCTTCTGTTATAGTTGCAGCGCGAGCGGCTAATTGTTCCGGAGTAAAAAGGGTGTGACTTAAGAGCGCATTGCGGAAAGTATTTTTATAGCTTCCGTGCACATTAACCCCTTGAATAGCCTCTTCGAGCCTTGGATCTAAAGATTGTGATCCCTCGGCTGGCGCACTCGTTGGCGGTGTTCGAGGTGTCGTCTTAGCCTCTGTGGAAAATCCAGATTCGCTTCTCACAAATAATAAACCAACATATCGTGCATCTACCCGTGCCATATAATTTCTTAAAGTAGCCTGTAATGCAGGACTCTTAACTAATTCTCCATGGGGATCCAGACCGATCTCCTCGATAAGATACGGAATACCCGCTTCTCCCGTAGCCTCGAGATATAACGTCATAAACACTCCCACTTGAGAACTAAATAGTTGTGGAGTCGTTTTGGGTAAAAAGAGAAGGAGCTTTCTCCCTTCAATTTTCAAAAGATTTTCAAAAGCCGTTCTAATACTTCTACGATATCCTCCAAAAGTATTGACTTGCAATCCTAACCGACTAGCTAGGTCAGCATCTGTTGGTAAATCTCCCGTTTCTTCGATGATCTGAGTGTAAGCGGTCATCATTCGATCATAATTCCTCCTTAAGTCTGTGGCTAACCCTGGACTCAACCTTTGCCTTGTCTCTAAGGTCAAGATTCCTTCTGGTGCCTGACTCTCCCAAGTCATTCCTAGGACAAACGGCAGAATCGGCAGAGCGCTCAGGATTGTGGGGAGCGAAACGAATCCGGCGAGAATACTCAAGTGGCTCCAGGCGATTGAAGCGATAAACGCCAGAGCGGTCGCGACGAGGGCGGCTGGGGCGACGATCGCCGTGATGGCCAAAACAACCCCGGGGGTTGATTTGGCGTCTTGATCAGGTTTTTTTCGTTCGATCACCCACACCCCATTCACAGGTTTTCTTAAAGAAAAGAATTCTCTATATTTTTTATGATCGCTCAAGAAACGCGCCGTATCCCACAGTTTTAAAGCCTGAGGCATATACACAATTCTTTGGACCCTTCGTCGTGTCTCGCTTTCATAAATAAATCCGCCATCCTCCGTCTGATTCCCCGTTAGCCTAAATCTCCGCCCCGCCATTTGCGCCGGCGATATGGAGCCCAAACTTTTTCCATAAAACCAAATGGCGATGAGGAACAAGGTAATCGTACCGAGAATAAGGAGTTGGTTCCAGGGGAAGGCAAGAAACAGCGACTCCTCTTGGTCAAACCACTCTTCAAATGATACTCGTCGGCCTTGCAGCTCTTCTAAGGATAAAAATTCTCCTCGGCTGGCGGCTCTGATTTCGTTGATGGTCATTGGGTAAACGCTGTAACCTTCCCGTTTAAATCGTTCAATCATATCCGCCACTGACTCTTGATCATAACGGGGGAGAATGCGTCTTAAAAATTTTCGTAATTTCTTACCGACCTCCATTCGCTCCTTCAAATTAAATGCAGAAAACAATATGGCTTTATTACGAAAATAAAACCAATACAGCCTTCCATAGCCCCCTTGATCCAGACCCATATGACGGTAATAAAGAGCTTTAAACATGGGCATATATTCACGACCCACATGGTTATCCTGATCTCCCAATACGTCTAAAACTTTTCTCCAAAAATCAGCGCTCATTAACCCTTCGTTATCTGGAGTGATCATTCGATCATTGGCTAAAACTGCAATCCGAATATCGTAAGCCTTTTCTTCAACCGCCGCCCTCTCGGCTGCGAAAGATTCCTGAGCAACAACTTTTCCGGATTCTTGTTGTTCCTCCAGCTCGATGGTTTCTGTCGGAATGGCCCTTTGTTCAACACGATCACGATACTCAGGATGAAGCTGATAGATTCTCTCAAGCTCGGAATGAATCTGTGCATTTTCAGGATCGAATTCTTTAGCGATCTCTAAATAATAAACCGCCTCTTCCAAACGTCCCTGCTGATTTAAAAGCATTCCAAGGTTAAAATAAATTTCAAAATAACCGCCGCCGGCCGCATCCGCCATTTGGTAATCCTCCACCGCCCGTTCGTACAGTCGGCGTTTCTCGAGAACGTTTTCTTCCGGTTCACCAAGTTTCTCAAAAACTTTTCCCCGTTCAGCGTACGCCCGCATATTTTCTGTATCTTTCCCTAAAGCCTTATCATATTCTTCAATCGCCCAATCATATTGACCTAATAAAAAGTACGTGTATCCCCGCGCAACATAAATATTGGAAGCTCGAACCTTATCCTCCATGTTTTGAATAACTTCATCAGATTGATCAATTAAGTTAAACGCCGTCCAGGCATCTTCGAGTTCGTCGTCTTCGAGTTCGATGGCGAGGTTAAGAATCCAATCTAAAATTTTTTCTCTGGCTTGTTGTCTTTGCCTTCGGGTTCCTATATTAATGTTCGAAGAATTAATAAATCCTAATAATTCATCCATGCGTTCAAAAGGAAACGCTTCGATCAACCGCAAGGCAATGGGGAGGTATTTTGAGTAAGCAATGATATCTCCAGTCCAACTCTCTTGTAGAACTCTGGAAAGAGGTTCTTGCCCTATAGCCCTATTAACTTCTTCTTGTGATAATGCCTTTTCTTTTATGAAATACTCTTTTACCCAAGGCTTCTGTTCTGGAGGAGAAGCTAAAACTTCTTGTCGAATAAAATGCCTTAGTAACTTATCCACGGGTCTAAAATGCGTCATTTCGAATTCCGTAGCCCAGACAGTGAATCCATGATGCTCTTTAGGCATATACTTTTCTATTCCTGCCATCGCATTTTGCATCAAGACAAGAACAACTCTATTTTTATCTTCAAGCAAATCAGAAACATCTTCTGAAAAAATATGCTGCCCTGAAACAAGCAGAGACTTTGCTGTCATCTGAGATGAAAATACTGTATCCCGATCAATTTGATCGTGCACCCTCTCTGACCGTGCCTGCCATAGAACTTCATCTGGTCGTCGTTTTTGAACCACATGATAGACGCGGTATTGTTGATTTACTATTTTGTCGTGTATATATTCATAAAAGGAATAAGTTGAACTATTCAAACCTAATTTTTGAAGTGCTTGACTGAGCGCTAAATATGTCATTTCCCCCCGACGAATTTTTCTTTCAGTATCTTTGTTTATCTGATTCCCTTCCTGAACATATCGCTCGGCGATTCCCTGCAATTGAGTCAAAAAATTATCTTCCTTTAAACGCTCTCCACACTCATCAACAAATGTTTTATCCATCCCTTGAATAGTAAGAATACAGACTTCTATCTCTTTCTTGTTTCCCCTAACCAATCGGGTAATAGTCTGATCCAAAACTTCTTTAGCCAATTCCATATCAAGTTTGGTTGTCCAGTTTCCATGAATCACCACCCAGCGAGGGAGTATTTTAATCAATTCTTTTAGAGTATCGTTGGCAACTCTTCCTGATCTTTGAGTTATTCCAAGAGGTTCGATAATCCTTTCCTTTAATTGAACGGATCTTTTGTCCGAACCAATATTGTTGGGTGCGGCGATCAAGAGAGCATCTTGGGCCATCTGTGAGGTTACTTTGGCGCGATCTGGTGAGTCTGGAGGGAAAATATTTTGTAGAACCGTAATGGCATTGTTGATTTGATCTTGGGTAAATTCAAGATCGAAATCATTTCGAATTGTGTCTGCTTGTTGAGTTGAAGACTTCTTATTTCTTGGACCTCTAGCCATTCCGAGGGCGAAGGGAAGAATCGGTAGGGTGCTGAGGAGGGATGGGAATGAAATGAATCCAGCGAGAATACTCAAGTGGCTCCAGGTGATTAGAGCGATCAACGCTAGGGCGGCTGGGGCGGCGATCGCCGCAAACAAAACGACAACTTTTAAGATCCCCAGCCGCCCGTGCGTTCCGTCTTGCGTTTCTAAAGACAAATCAAAAAATCCAAACACCCAAAGGGCAAGGAGCAAGATAATTGAAATTAAACTTAATTCCATATAGCCCAGCATGAGATGACTAATTTCTTTATCTCTCAAAGACTGAACAAAATTCTCAGGCCATTCTCTTGTAGGTAAAAATTCCTGTTCTATATCTAAAGCCTTCACAATTCTATGAATCGTATGAATTTCTAAATTTATATAACCCTCAATCTTCGCTCTCAAGTGTGCCGTATGTCTGGACACAAGACCTGCTTGACGATCAAACTCTTTTGATGTTAATCCTGTTTCATTGATCGGCTCGATTAAGGAGTTTACAAATAAATCTGCGTCCTGTTTTGCCTTTGCATTGATCCACAACAGTGCAAGAAAAAGTCCCGATAAATATCCTAAGTCTTCGTTATTGTCTGCCGTCCATCGAACCATCCCCACCGCCAAAACAAAAGCAGCCATCAAGGACAAAAGAAGCATCTGGGCTGAGAAGATGGGGGATTGGATAAGGGTTGGATTATCTGAGGAAGAAATGACATTCTCTGGCTGATAAAATTTTTGTGGATAGATCTCATGAATAATCCAATGATGTGCCATGCAGGTCTCTGCGCTCCAGGAATTCATCCCTACTTGTCTCTTAATGTGACCTATCTTCTCCAGCCTATTTAAAAATCTCATGGTTCGATCATAATCACCGGGAGCAATGTCTTCTCGGTACCAGCCCACAGCCAACAATCCACCGGGACGTAAAGCCCTTAACGCTTTTGTAATAATTCTCAGACGGGCCCTGAGAGTAATTCTAAAATCAGATAGCAGGCTCATCAAAATAATAAGATCATATTGTTTATCTCCAATATCCGCTTTCTGAAAATCTGCTTGATCTATGGTCCCAACATTCAGACATGGCATGCGTTTGCTGAATTCTTGCCAGAGATGATGCTCTTGTAATGATGGTTCAAAAATATCGACTTCAATTCCTAAAGAGGCTAATATCCAAGGCCATGGGATAGTTGGATCATAAGGATATCCTGGCAACTCTTCGTGTCCTGGGCCAATCGATAAAGCGTTAGCCCCAGGACCAATCTTTTGTTGATACAATATCTCTAAAATTTGCCTTACTTCTGCCATCCATTCAACACGGTCTTCTGCTCGTAACTTTTCCGCTATCCAATTAAATCTTTCCGGCCTAGGAGAGGCGTTAGGAGCTTGATATATCTGAATAAAGTGTTCTCGATATACATGTCCTCCTCGAGCAACTGCTTCAATTTGTACGGGAATTCGCCAGAACGATTCCAATTGAGGGAAATTATGAATCCCTCCTGATATTTCTCCTGAATTAAATAAAAGGACAAGAATGGCTCCCGGTTTCGCTGTCAAGAGTTTATGTTCGAACCGCGTGCGGAAAATAGCCGCTTCTCGCCGATTCAGCGGCTGAGTATAGGAGAAGAAAATTATATCAAACGGACTCCAATCAAAATCCAAGGCATTGATGCTTCCCAAAAATTCTGTCCGCTTGCCAAACTCTTCTTTTATTGCCTCATCAAAAATTTCCTGCGTTTGGTTGGCCACAAACGGATTCACCTCAAGAGCCGTTACGAACATGCCAAAAAATTCATCTGCTGTTAACGATACCCGTAAATCTCCAGGCCCGATCTCCAAAAATTCACGATCTTTAAGACCACCAACCATAGATTCCAGAAGATCCAACATGGCATACAAAACTGGGAAGGGAGTCGGAGAATGTCCTGTCCCATGGGCATCCGGAATAATAGGATAGGAAGTGACAATATTTTCTAGTTGTTCAGCCCGATTATTTTCTAAGAGTTTGTTGTTCTGGTAAAGAATGGTGCCCACAACCCCCAACAAACCGAACTGAATGATGAATGGATTCAATAAATAGGCGATCAGGGCACCACTCAACCCAATCCAAAAAGCCAGATTGAAAAATCTGGTCCCCATTTCGGCAGTTGAAATGGAATAAGATGGCAAGGCCGCCACAGGTGATTCTCCCATGAAGTGAGTTTCTCCCCCTAACTTCATCGCCACGGATGAAGCGAGTTGTGGCGGCCCTGGATCAAAATTCAAAGCCGCTGCAGATGTACCACTCATGCAGTGCTGTTCTCCCCCAACCCTCCCAGCCACGGGCGAGAGAATCAGGTGCAGCGGCCTATTAAACATCACTATAATGAACACGTCGCCATGAGGCTGTGAAAGTTCTCCTTCATGCGCCATTCCAATAACAGCAACAACGCTAAGTTGAATGAGCAATGAATATTGTGCGTAGAAAATGAGGGTGAAAAATAAAACACGGGGCAAGATTTGGGCAAAAATTTTGGGCAGGAATACTTTTACTTGTTTAGAAACCTTCCACCAATCCCCTCGGACTAAAACCAAATACGCCAATAAAACTAATCCCGCCAAAATCGCAGACCAGTAGAATTCCGAGGAGACGTTGATCGCTGCCGCCGGCCCGGCAATGAGAGAGAAGATAACGCGGTCGTTATTATTAGGAACAGGTCGATACCGAAATGCCGCCCAATAATGCGCATCTGGACTATCCGAAGGTTCGGTCCTATCCATAATTTTTATTAATTCTTTTCTTTCGAAGCCTCGGGTTAAAATTTTTTCGGTGTCTCTTTTTTCTGTATTATATTCGTGACGATAAAACCCGACGATCAAAATGCCTCCCGGTTCCAACACCCTGCGAATTTGCCTCACCATCTTCTCTTTAATGTCGGGTGAGATTTTCGAAATGTCGGGATCAGAAAATACACTCATTAAAACAATCATTGAAACACTGCGGGCTCGCAGATTCTTATCTTTTTCAAATCCTAATTCCGACGGCTGGACAATCAAACGTTTTTTAATGGACCCTTGCGAAATAAATTCTTGCCAAGCTCTATTGTCATCAGGGTCTGTTTCATAAACCAAAACCCTGGCCTGTGTCGTTCGAGCGGAAAAATATGCCCAAGGAATCACAGTTGAATCACCCCTCGGATGCCCCGGGAGTTCTGACACACTTGGGCCAACGCTAACAACCACAGAATCTTCTCTGAGATTTCTTTTTAGAAACCCTAAGGCTTCTTTCATATGCTCTGGCAATTTTTTACGATTTCCTAAAGAGATAACAACTCCAAACCCGATAAGAGTAAGGGAAAGGAAAATCATGGCTGCGGGCGCGAAGGGTGCAGGGATGATGGCTAGGTGATCATCGATCAATTGATCTGGGCTTGATGAAATTGAACCATTCCCCGGCTGATGAGGCTTCGTACTCTTTAAGAGATCATAAATTTCCTGAGCTATCGTATTTGATGGACTGAGCCGTTCAAGTTCCATCATAAAAATATCAGAGCCGGCCAGTTGTTCTACAAACCCCACCTGCTTTTCCTCGCTCCACTCCGCCCAGATTTCAATCAACATATTCACCTGCTTCTTAAAATCTTCTTCTTTCTCTAAAAAAAGTTCACCCCACTCTATACTCGATTCATCCCGCTCCGAAGCCTCGGCTGGATTCGGATTAAAACGATGCGCTATCTCTTCTGGTGAAATATCCTCAGCCAGATCCTCCTTAAAAGCTTTCAGCTTCCTTAGAAGTTCTTCAGGACTTAGTAAATAAAAACTTATATCTAAAGATGCGCCCCATTTCTTCATCACCTTAGGGGATAATTTGACGGCGGCCGACAGCCAGGTAATTTTCAGTCGTCTCAAAATTGTACTCATAATTTTTTGTAAAGCTCTGCGTTTCCAATATCCGGATTCAGAGGTTTGAAGTTGATATTCATTTATTTCAGCCAAAATATTTTGAATAAAAAATCTGTCCTCTTCTGAAATTCTATTACCTTGAGAATATAACTCCGCTTTCTCCCTGAATTCCTCCAGGCCGTGGACACTCATCTCCCCGACAAAATCTCTTTTCTTCCCTGCAGCGATTCCCCTCCACCATAGGAGAAACAATTCAAAAGCCGATTCCCAGGACAGAGTGATCTCTTCTCGCCCTTGCCCACGATCGGTCAATTCACCCATGCGATCTCTGGTTCCTTCCCAATCCATTTTATTCAAAATACTAATCATATGTGAGACACTCACGTCTTCAATTAACTTCTGCTGAAATTTTTTGATAGCGGCAACAAACTCTTCAAACTCTTTCAATCCAATGAGAAGATCAGGCAGGCCTTTTGTACCCTCTGAAGAAATAAATAAACCCGCCTGCAGCCATCCGGAGAGTTGATAGGTGTTCACATCTTTAACTTTTTCATCAACCAGCAGCCCTAATGCCCGGAGTTTTTCCAAATCCTCCTGCAGATGTTCGTTGTTAATTTTTCTCTCTAATTCTTCACGGGTGATCATAAACCAGCTCTCAGTCTTTTGCCATTTGGCCTGCTCTTCTATAAAGAAACGCAGAACTCCCTCGAAATTTCCTTCGCTGTTAATCATCCCCACCACCCCAAGCCCAAGGGAAAGAAGAAGCAGCGCTAATGGCGCATGGCTTAGGGCGAGACGTTGAGAAGTTAATTCATGAGGAGGATCATTCACTAACACAAAGATCGGGGCATTGATTTTGGGAGGATCTCCTTGAAGATTTTTCATATCCGGTTTTAAACGTTCCACACCAAAAATGTATTCCGGGACGGCTCCGGTGACATACAAGGACAAACTACTGCTCCCTTCTCCCAAAATAGCATTTTTTACCCCTAGCCATATTCCTATTTGGGTTGTTTCAGAAACCGTTGGCTGGATATCCTGTGTACTACCGACGATCTGCCAATAATAAATAATTTTCTGATCATTGACCCCGAATGCAGAAAAACTGGTACGCAAGGTATTGGCTATATCTCCCCAAAACAGGGCATCTTGCTCAACCGCTTGGGTCTGTCCATTAACCAATACAAACGGGCTAAAAACTGCATTCCTAACTTCAGAAGTCATTAGCTTACCATCTTTAATTTCAACCTCCCCTATATCCAATCGGTCAAAATCGAATACCTGTTTTTTTCCATCGAGAGGAATGCGACTTTTGATTACTGTATTTTGCGAATGATATAGCAACCTGCCATTCACAATGATAAAAGAATAATTATTATTCAACTGCCCCTGATGAGGATTAAACGCCGCAACAAGTCTGACCAGATTGTTGTAAAAGCCTTGTATACTTATTCCCTCCTGTGGATCGATTCTTACAACATCAAGCTGAAGTGTGCGGCGTTTTTCTCCCACAGGATCAGGATTCACGCTGACAATAGATCTCCCATGATCAACCCCATCAGCAAGAGAAGTCCAAACTAAGTTCGAAAACAAAAGATCATACTTTTGGGCATCAATACCACTAGTCATCATTGCCAAGAAGGCAATAGAAAGAAGCATCCCGATATCGATCCCCACCCCATATGTGCTGTAGTGGATATTGATAAGAATCGTTTCAAGATCCCAGAATGAACTGAATAGATTGAATGATATTAACGACGGTGCGAAGGTCGATGATAAGGACGGGACAAAAGCAGAACCAATCGAAAGCGCGTGGGCAGGAGAGAGATTCAAGACGAGGAAACTCAAGACAAAGACAATTCCAGCTACTATCGTTGGCGAAGCGCGGGATTCGGGGTTATTGATCTTGCCTTGTAAAAATTTTGCAATTAAGAATACAAGAAGGAAGGAAGAAATTAATGACGATATTGTGGCGGAAAGAGAGTGGGAGTCTGCCTTACCGTTGGGAGGAGACCTTCTTTCAGTTAATAATAAATTTATCCAATCTATTATCTCCTCTTTTAAGGTGACATCATCCGTAACAACTTTTAATACAGTTTCTGTTGCTCCTTGTAATGATTCTAAAATGTCTTCCCAAAAATTTTTATTTAACAACTCTGCTTCAACCTCCCCATCCTCTCTACCCTTGGCAATAGCAACCACATATCCTTCTTCATCCAAGATAGGACTGCCGGAATCTCCCTTTTCTGGACCAAAAGATATGAATATATCAAACTGTTTAATTTTACTAATCAAACCCGTCGATACTTTTTGATGATGAAAACCACTAATGAGGGTAAAAATCTTTCCTTGACCTAACTCCCATTTCATCTTCATGGGGATGAGGTTGCCATCATTCTTTATTGCCAATAAGGCGACATCTCTAAAAAGATCCTCCACCAATTCAAAATCTTTCTTATTTCTTAAGACAACAGTGGCTGTCCCTATATATTCTCTGACGGAAATATACCAACCTAAGGCTACTTCTGATGGGGCATCACTTGTATGCAATGTCACTCTTTGTGGAAATCCTTGGACAACATGACTGTTCGTTAAAACTAAATAATAATGCGGTGTTTCTCCGATAACAAAGGCACTACCACTAGTTTTAAGAATCTTGCGTTGGTATTCCTTATTAATAACTGCTCGTTCAAATAATTCTTGTAATAATTGAATTCGCTTAGATGGATCCTGATCGTCTAAATTAGAGTCGGTATTCGCAGCCATCCCCACCGCCCACAGACCGAGGGAAAGGAGGATCATCACGAATGGCGAAGGGCTCAAAATTAAAAATTCTGTGTTAGATCTATTCGATTGGGATTGTCTTTCTTCTCTAGTCGATTCAAAAAGCATTGGATATAGCTCTCGGGCCAAATCCATGAATCCTTCTCTCAATAAATCGGCATCACCGTTATACTTGTAAATATCCAAAGCGTGTTTAATACGGATAAAAAGAATTGGTTGAGCAAAATTCTGAGATCGGCCATAACCTACAATAGAATTGACATCTTCCGATGGATCAAATCTTCTTAATTCGTCGATTGTGTGAGTGAAAATATCTTGGATTCGATACGGTTTTTGTGTCTCAGGACTTCCCCTTTTTTCATTGCCGAAACCTGAATTGAAATAATAAGATTTATCCATTTCCACGATAGCGCGGACCCTTGCTATTCGATTCACTTGACGAATAGGTAAATATTGCTCGCCTGTGAATGCTCTTCCCCTCTGTCCGCTGGTTTTCGAAAGACCTGTAACAAAAAGATGCCCGCCTGCTTGAAAACAAAGCACGTCATCCTGATTTCCGATGGCCAAAGAATGAGTTGTATCCAAATCCTTTAACGCCCTGATCAATGACCCTTTCCCTGCCTCTGATCTTCCTACAAAAACAATCGCATCCCCACGAAGCATTTCAAAAAGAATATCTACTAAAACCTCCTGTTCTTTATTATGCGTTAAACAGAATGGAATAAGCGCAGGAAAATCCTGACGAATGGATTCGATCCATTGCTGGATATCTTGAGATAATATTCCATTGATCAGCGCCCTGTTCTCCAAAACTGAAAAAACCCCGTATAATTCTTTGATCGCTCGATCATATCTGTCTGAATGAAAATAATTCCAAGGTTGGGCTAATAAATTAAAATCAGGCAATGAATAAATTCCACTCAACCGTTCAGCATATCGACGTGCGTCTTCGATTGTGAGAATAGTTTGATTAGCACCAAAACCCCATCCCGTCATTCCCACCATCATAAAAACCACCAGCCACAGCGTTGATAAATATTCGAAACCAACCAAGGCCTGGACGTCTTCGGTGCGGTTCCAGCGTCTCAAAAGGATTTTTCGTATTCTCGGATCCCTTAGACCCTTCCTAATCGCTTGATCTGCCCGTCTGCCGACAAATAATCCTTCGATGACCAATCCTTGGTCTTCGAACTCTTTGACGATTGGCAGATGGGCTACACCACGGATCACAACTCCCAGCAAATTCGGAATTTCATCAAAAACTGTTTTGACATGACTAACCACCGCCTCATCGGTCTTCGCGCTTAAAATCCCCAACTCGAAATTGATCGCCGCTTCCTCACTTCCTCTTACCCATAAAATTCCGCTATCCAAAGTAACTTCATACAATTCATCGGAGAACTGGCCCCCTTGATCGACGGTAAACTGATATCCTTTTTTTGCCTGCTTAAGGAGATATCTTGTTTCTTGGTACTTAAAGGCGCTGTTGGCCCGTATTTCTTTCAAAGGTAACAACCGGTCTTTATGGTAACTTGTGGAAGACATCAGTTGATACGACCGGCGCTTTTTTTGGTCTAAAACCCTGAATGCCTCAAACTCTCTTTTATATCTGGAATCTCTGGGATTAAATTGGCCCTGGTTATTGCGGATGATCCTTCCTCCATGGATTCCTCTTTGAATCAGATTTTCAGGGATAAAGATTTGATCCTCAATAAATAACCTCAGCGGTCTTTTTTCTTGCCGGGCTCTTTCAAAAATAAAATTCAAAAGCCATTCTATTTCCTTAAAGTCTTTGATCTCCTCATACCTCACCCCGATGACGATCAAAGAATCCTTCTTTAAATCTCCCGCGTAACGCCGCCTTTGTGCCCGTCTCTTCATCGCGATCGCTGCCCAAAGGGCCAACGAGAGGATAACGCTCGTCGCCAAAATCCCCGGCGCCGTAAGATAGAGCCCCAAATCAACCCCGGGGGTTGTGGGATTGATTAATTTCATAAATTTATCCCGGTCCAAATCTTCTGCCGAAACTCTAATCCCGCGCGGAGCTTTATAGATGGTAGGCGCATCGTTTTCCCATTTTTCCCATCGGACCCCGTCGATCAGGATTTCTTTGAACAATCTATTCTCATAGAAATCTTCGGCCTTCTTATCAAAAAGATCAAAATTAAAACTCTGATACCCTATTTCTTTTAAAGAAAATAGAACAGCCCCCAAAAGTGGGATAGAAACCGTTTTACGGATCATTTCCTCTTCGATCTTTTGTGGTCTCATCCCAATAGCCGTGACCGTTGTCCCTTCCGTGACGATCGTCACGACCCGATGTTCAAATTTATTTCCTCGGAGGAAGACCAATGGAATCCGCGCATAGTTCGGACTAACCCGCGGCATTCCCCAAAATATTTTGATTTCTATTTCTTCAGAAAGAGAATCCAATAAAGGCCGCCAAACCTCCTCTATCTTGGAAATGATTTCCGTAAGATTGGGCGCTGCCAAATCCTCGCCCCAAGACACCCTGTCCTGCGGATCCTGTATCACTGCCAAGACCAGAAAGCCTATGGAGAGGGAAAGAAGGATCAGCGCTAATGGCGTATCGCTTAGGACACACGGCATCTGAATCCATTCTGATACCTTGGATCGTAGAAGACTCTTTATTTCGGGATTAACTCCCCGGGCGTCTAAGGTCGATAATCTGGGATCCTTTAAAATTTTTTCCAATAAACCAGCCCAATCATCAATTCCCTGACGCCTAAGCATATTGACTGCGCCTGGAAGCTCTAAGTCTGCCAGTGATTTTTCTTCCAAAGAGGCCCAGGCTTCCGGAGATAAATCTCGAATCATCGCCCGCAGTTCATCTAATTTTAATGGCGTACCATTTTGCTCCAACCTTCTTTTAATGCGGTCAACACTTGCTTCATTCAAGTCAAAAATTTCGTACAATTCGACCTCTGTTTTTTCCTTAAGTTCGTCAATGGTTTGAATTGGAGGATTCACTGACTGTAAGGCAACATTAATACGCTGGCCCATCTTCAAAACCTCAACGCGGTCTC
>OBEQ010241101.1_pt1 | contig 92241 bp, 95 predicted proteins | sample 1670901 | NCBI WGS metagenome assembly OBEQ01 (sample SAMEA104232315, study PRJEB22302) | groundwater metagenome | biome: forest; feature: aquifer; material: groundwater | place: USA | collected 2011-08-07 | depth 5.4 m | reverse complement strand
GAGTGCAATCGCCTCAATGCGCAGGGTCTGAATCTTATCCAGCAGCGCTTTCTGCTCCGGCGTGAAATGGTCCCGGTAGGCCCATGAGGGAGGAGACGGAAGTACCACAACAGTACAAACCAGAGTCGCGAGCAGCAGGGCTATGCGCATCGTGCACCTCCTCACCGGTATGCTGACGATATTGGCTCAGGTGGCAGGAAAGTTGAAGCGGCAAGTCGATTTTGGTGGGCCGTGTAGGGATCGAACCTACGGCCCGCTGATTAAGAGTGATAAAAGGCCCTTTCTCACAACGCTCGCTATTGCAACGGTTTCCCCCATTTCGTTAGCAATACCGATGTCTTGGAGCCTTCTTTTGATTCTATGTTACTCCTTTCGATCCTTTCCATTCCAGTCTTCTCTTGTCACAAAAGTGGTCACATCCTTTTCAGGGCGAGGGAGGAGCCCTGCCTACAAAGGGTATCGGATTCTCGTGTGCTAAATAGGCGTCAGATCAGCGGGTGAGAGGAGGCGCAGATATGGTCATAAACCAGATGATTGTGAAACAAAGTGATTGGTATCCGCAGGCCTCCGTATTACTGTGATGCAGCTTATATGTCCGTCCCGCTAATGCTGAATCGGGCAGCCTACGCTTGGACCTAGGGTCTGAACGCACAAATCCCAGATACCAGGGTTGAGTCCCTCACAGCTATGTCGGTACTATGCCGGTCAGCACATTGAATTGTTTGACATCATGGGACATTGAGTATCATGAATTGCTTTTTTCACGCGCTCCTACGTCATGCCCAGAGTCTCTTGGTTGCCATTCGCTGTGCGACAAACCACACTGGACATGCTGGGCCAGTGCGCGGATCCTCATCGAGCCGCGCCTGCGGCGGATCAAAGGCTACCGCCATCTCCCGCAGTTGCGCGCGGCGCTGGAGGCCAAGATCGGGAAGGCCGAGCGCGTGGAAGGAACTCGCATTGCATGATGACTGCATCGAGGCCGCTTCGGAATTTCACCTAAGAATGGGATTGACTGCTAAGGCCTTTTGTACGATATAATCCATTTCCTTTGCTGAACATTGAAGAAGTTGTGGCTACCAAAGCGTATACGATCGGCAGAAGAAGTTCGTATAAAGATTATATAGATATGTATTTTATTTTAACCAATAAGAACATGTGTATGAAAAAATATCTCCTTGGCACCGTCCTCTCCCTCGGCATCCTTATCTCTCCGGCATTCACCCACGCGGCTGATATTGTGATTCAACAAGCAGTTTTTGGTTCACCTCTTGTCATCACGGCGTCCCCTGAAGTTTTTGGTGGGGCAATCTATTCTCTGCGATGGGGAGGGGTTGAGTTTATCAACACAACTGACCATGGCCGAGAGCTGCAGTCAGCATCCTCTTTTGATGAATTCGGAGAATGTTACAATCCAACTGAAGCGGGCTCCAAAGCCGATGGGGATAAGCCTACAAGCTCGAGCCAGTTGCTCTATGCCTCGAGCACAGCAAATTCTTTACACACGCAAGCCAAGATGGCGTTTTGGTTGCTCCCCGGCGAAGACTACGGAAAGACCTGCGGTTCTCGTCCCGGTTTTACAACTGCGCAAAATGCGACGGTTACCTCAGAACACATCTTAGAAAAAAATGTAACAATTGGATTTAATGGCATGCAAAATGTTATCGATTATCAGATCATCTTTCACATTCCTGAGAATCGAACTTCTGCTACCTTTGAGGCTTTAACGGGATATATGCCCGCACAGTTCTCAAGATTTTTGACTTACGACCCCGCGAACGGAACAACATCGGCATTAAAAACGCTATCGGATTTGCCAATGGGAGAACAATCCTATCCTATTATTTTCTCAATGGAGGGAGGGAGCCGCGCTATGGGAGTTTATTCTCCTGACCTGCCAACAGCAACGCGGCCCAATAGATATGGTCGATGGCGATTTTATAATATCAAAGGCAGTGACACCAATAAATGGAACTGCGTCTTTCGCGAAACAAATATCGTACCTGGGGATTATCACTATTCTTGCTTTGTGGTAATTGGCAATGTCAATCAGGTTATCAAAGGAATTCACGATCTTCATGCTTATTTTCATCCGACTCCTGAGATCATAAAAATTCATACATACAAATTCAATCCAGGACTTTATCGCTTTCATAAGAATTACGATCATCTTCTTACCAAGTCTTATAAAGAGGGAGATCTCAATAAGTATTGGATTGAAGGAATCGCCTTTCGGTATCATGCCTCGCAGCTCGATAGCGGCATGCATATGCTTTACCGATGTCGTATGCCGAGCGCTACGTACGGACATTTTGTCTCAATGGAAGCAAATTGCGAAGGACAGTCTTATGAGGGCCTAATTGGCTACGTATCAAACCAACCAAGAACAGGTTATCAGGATATCTATCGTTTTTTCGACGCCACCTTAGCGGATCATCTCACTACCACAAATTTTCAAGAGGGAGTTGATGCGGGATATGCCTATGAAGGAATTCTTGGCTACGCACCAATCGCTCCATTCAATCCATAACTCCTACCCCTATCTCTACTCTAACCCCATCCCCGCTAGTATGCACAGCACGCCCGGCATGTCTTATGGAGTCTGGACACTTGCGCCGGTCCTTCCGCTTGGCGCTAGGTAAGGCCAAGATCGAAGATTTTCACTTCCACGATCTGCGGCATACGTTCGCCACGCGGCTGGTTCAAGCAGGCATAGACCTCTACAAGGTCCAACGGTTACTTGGGCACAAATCGCCGATCATGACCCAACGCTACGCGCATCACTACCCGGAAAGTTTGCGGGATGGCGTCGAAATCTTGGATCGGGTGGCGGCACAGGGCACAAATTTAGGCCAGTCGGCAGGATCACCGGCTGCGCTATGCATGTAAGTGGTTGAATATTTGGTGGGCCGTGTAGGGGTCGAACCTACGGCCCGCTGATTAAGAGTCAGCATCAGCTATTACCATCAGGTACTTTCATTTACTCCACTCCTTGACACTTCAACAACTTGCGATTAGGTTTCACTTCCAGAGTACGGTCTAGACCCTGGCATTTCGCTCTTTCCTGTCTACACAGCGTCTACACCGTGGCCCACTGATTATAAAATTGGGAATCACAAAGTGAGGTCTCTGGAGGTTTGGTCCATGCAAAAACTCACCAAACGAATCATTGATGACATCCCGTTCCCCACGGCAGGGCAAGTCTTTGTCCGAGACTCCGTACTCCGTGGATTTGCGCTCCGAGTGACCAAGGGGGCGAAGACCTTTGTGTTGGAGCGACGCGTCAAAGGCAGGGTCAGGCGAATCACAATCGGTCCGTATGGTCCTCTGACCGTAGAGCAGGCTCGGAAAATAGCGGAGGGCCACATTGGCGCTATTGCACATGGAGAAGACCCTGCACAAACGAGACAGGACAGGATCAAAGAACCCACGTTTTCTGACCTGACGGCGCTCTATGAACAGCGGCATCTGCCGTTCAAGCGATCCGGTCGGGACGATCGGAGTCTCTTGCAATCCCATCTGAGCGAGTTGAAGACAAGAAAGCTATCCGACATTACGAGAAATGATGTTGTCGTACTGCATTCGAAGATCGGAGAAACTGCACTGTACCGAGCGAATCGAGCGGTGGCGCTCCTGCGCAAGATGTTCAACTTGGCCAAAGACTGGGGGATGTTTCAAGGAGACAATCCGGCAACCAGAATTCATTTCTTTAAAGAGCGAGAGCGTGATCGATTCGTTCAGCCGGATGAACTTCCAGGGGTATTCGCAGCAATCATGGAAGAACCAGACGAGTATGTACGGGGCTCATTTTGGGCCTACGTGTTCACGGGAGCCAGACGGGAAGAGGTTCTCTCCATGAAATGGGAACATGTTAGCTTGGAACGAGCGGAATGGCGAATTCCACAGACTAAAGCCGATCGCCCCCACGTTCTGCCCTTACCCACACCCCTGTTGGCTGCACTGGGGAGTCTGACGAGACAAGAGGGCAATCCATATGTCTTTGTGGGCCAGAACGGCTCTCATCGAGTGAATATCAAGAGAGCATGGAATCGCATCCGGACGAAAGCGAAGATACTTGATGTCAGATTGCATGACTTGCGACGAACGGTTGGATCATGGTTGTCAGGGAGCGGGGAGAGCCTGCAGTTAATTGGGAAAGTTCTCAATCACAGCAACATCAGCACGACAAGAATCTATGCGCGGTTGAATCTTGACCCGGTCAGAACGGCGCTCGAACAGAATGCGAATAAGATGCTGCTGACGGTGCAAAAACACTGTGAAAAGAAAAACGGAGCCAGCAAGAGGAAGAGGTTAGTGGGCCCCGTAACACTCCCGGGACTTCAGCGATTACTGATTAATTCGGCTAATTTGGCCTCACCAAAGGCTTAGCAGCGCGAGCGGTTCATCGGATTATCGGTACGGTACTGATTAAGTGGGTTGAAGATAATGTAGTCGCGCTCGTATTTCTCAGGGAAGCCGGATTCAGCAAGCGCCGGTGTAACGGAGAAGAGCAGCAGGAGCAAAAGGAGGGAGACAACCCACATGGCAAGCCTCCGAAAAGCGGAACAACCAGTGGGCTCAGCCTATTCCCCGCCTGGAGATCAGCGCAAGCGGGACACAAATGGTTCCTGAAAACGTCCTTCCTGCCCCCCAGTGAACTGTCCGATTCCAAGGTGCAAGGTCAAGCACTGACTCCAATATTTCTCCGCAATACAGAAGCGAGAGACTTCACACCATCCCGCCCTTCACGACTTCCCTTTTAGAGATTGTTTTGTCATGCCAGGCCGTTGCCTGCCGCGCTCCGGCTCCCGAGCGCACCGTTCGCGCCAGGAAGATCTGTCACGCCCGCTGCTGATTCTCGTCCGCCTGCGCGTCTCCGGCAGGCACGTCCCTGTCACCTCCCGTTGTCCTGCACTGGCTCTCCGGTTCCAGCGAGAGAGCCAGTGAGGACAACAATAAGGAGGTGCCGACATGGCAAACCAATCCACCAGACACAATTCCAACCTCTCGATCGTCACACGCGCGGACGTGACCGCGCCGACTGTTATTCCGCGCTACACTGTCCGTCTGGTGCCGGACAGCCGCCATGACAGTCCGCTTATTCTCATTCACAATTCCGCCGACGCTGCGACCGCCCTCCGTCCGTTCTTTGCCGGGCTCGACCGCGAGCAATTCCTCGTCTCCTGTCTCGACGCCAAACACGCCATCATCGGCGTGAACATTGTTTCAATCGGCTCCCTGACGCTCAGCATCGTCCATCCCCGCGAAGTCTTCAAACCGGCTATCCTCCTGAATACCTCCGCTCTCATCTGCGCCCACAATCACCCATCTGGAGATCCGGAACCCAGTTCCGAGGATCGTGCGCTTACCACCCGTCTCCGCCAGGCTGGCGACCTGCTCGGCATCACCGTGCTCGATCACATTATTCTGGGCGACGATCGTACCTACAGCTTCGCAGATCGCGGCTGGCCGACGTGAGGCACGCCCTCTCTGTCCTGTCTGGTGGGTGGCGTTGCCATGTCAGGCCGTTGCCTGCCGCGCTCCGGCTCCCGAGCGCACCGTTCGCGCCAGGAAGATCTGTCACGCCCCCTGCTCGTTCTCGTCCGCCTGCCCGGCTCCGGCAGGCACGTCCCCGTCACCTCCCGTTGTCCTGCACTGGCTCTCCAGTTCTAGCGAGAGAGCCCGTGCAGGACAACAAACAAGGAGGTGCCGACATGGCAACGCCACCCACCAGACAGAACATCTACACCCGCGTCACGAACCAGATTGCGCTGCAGCTTGAACAAGGCGTGCGCCCCTGGATGAAACCGTGGAGCGTCGAACATACCGCCGGGCGCATCACCCGCCCACTCCGTCACAACGCCATCCCTTACCGCGGCGTCAACGTGCTTCTGCTCTGGTCCGAGGCTCTCGCCAAGGGATATGCGGCACCTCTCTGGATGACCTACAAGCAGTCCCAGGAGATGGGTGCGCAAGTCCGCAAAGGCGAGCATGGTTCTCTTGTCGTCTATGCCGACCGCATCACCAGGACCGAAACCGACAGCGACGGCCAGGACGTTGAGCGTGAGATTCCCTTCATGAAGGGGTACACCGTATTCAACGTCGAACAAATCGACGGACTTCCCGCGCACTACTATGCGCAGCCTGTCACTCCTCTCCCTCTCTCCGATCGTCTTGCGCAAGCTGACCAGTTTGTCACCGCTACCGGCGCAGCCATTCACCTTGGCGGCAATCAGGCGTATTACTCACCTGTCGGCGACCACATTCAGCTCCCGCCTTTTGAGGCGTTCAAGGACAAGGAAAGCTACTATGCCACCGTGCTTCACGAACTCACGCACTGGACACGCCATGAAACACGTCTCGACCGTGACTTCGTCCGCCAGCGTTTCGGCGACGCAGGCTATGCCCGCGAGGAGCTGGTCGCAGAACTCGGCTCCGCGTTCCTGTGTGCCGACCTCGGCATCACCCCGGAGATCCGGGAAGACCACGCCGACTATATCGGCCACTGGCTGAAAGTCATTCAGGACGACAAACACGCCATCTTCCAGGCTGCGGCCCATGCCCAACGCGCCGCTGATTATCTGCAGGGCTTGCAGCCCGCACCGCCATCCGACTCTCCAAGCTCACAATAGCTGGCCGGCGTGAGGCACCCCGGCGCGGGTTTGTCTTTGCCCATCATCAATATTGCCTTGACGATAAAACCCATTCATCCTACCTACTACAAAACTGAAGGAGATTCACAATGAGCCAGAAAAAGACCGCAGAATGGCAACCGTTCGAGACAGCACCCAAGGATGGGACAGAACTTATCTTCTGGATTTCCAGCCAGAAAGGGTTTCAGGACACAACAGCCAACTTCTATTTTGCAGAGGGACAATGGTGGTGGGCCAACACAGAAGAGGTGTTAAAACGTCCTGACCTTGTAAACGGATGGATGAGGTATCCGCAGCCGCCAACCCGCGACAGGAAGGAATAACCATGACCGATACGCAACCGATGAAATGGCCGCTGTGCTAGAGGAGGTAGTAACATCCCGAACTACGCGTGTTTCAACGCCTTCAGTACGGCATTTGGTGAAACTTCGATGACTCTCAACAGGACATGTGCCGGGCCATGTGGAACCCTCTTGCCCTGTTCCCACTTGCGGAGCGTAGGTAACGCAATCTCGAATTCATCGGAAAACTGCTTCTGAGAAAGACCCACGGATTTACGGATACGCGCAACATCGGTGGCACTGAACTTGTGTTCCCGCGCCCCGGTCTTTTTCCCCTGATGGTGTTCAAGGGCTTCATGTAAACCCTTCAGCATAGATTGACCAGTTTTCTTCATGTTCCTCTCCCTTTCATAACTTGTACGATCTGAGCCATCTCGTTACGCTCTGCCTTTGTCAAATTCACCTTGTCGTTCTTCTCGAAAATATCCAACAGATAGACCTTGCCTCTCGATACCAACGGCAAATGAATGATCCGCGCTCCTCCGCTTTTCCCCTTGCCTTCCTGAGAGGCATATCTGAATTTATACACCCCGCCCGTTCCCTGCATCATCTCTCCGGTCTCCGGCTTCTGAGCTACGATTGTGACAACCTCATCCCGTTGCTTTTCAGACAAGATTTTTCTTGCCTTGCTCAAATAGTGCTCAGTTTCAACGACGGTGAAATAACGATCCTTCACGCTTGAATGCTAACCCACTGGGTTACTTCTTGCAAGCACATTTTAGACTGTGAAAAGAAAAACGAAGCCGGAAAGGGAAAGAGGTTAGTGGGCAGCGTAACACTCCCGGGACTTCAGCGATTACTGATTAGTTCGTCTAATTTGGCCTCACCAAAAGCTTAGCAGCGCGAGCGGTTCAGCGGACGCGCTCTCGCCCTTCAATTCGCAGGCCGCGGCCGTATGGATTCGTGGGACTGCTGGGGCTGTAGGGATTCCCTGCGCCGAAGGGATTCTTGATCGAGTCCGGTGAGAACGGAGAGCCATAGCGGCCGTAGGGGTTATTGGTCGAATCAGGATCATACGGGTTCGCGCTCAGCTTGCCGCGATAGTTTCCCTGCTGGTCATACAGCCGCGGGGCGTCCGTCGCATAGGGGTTCGTCGCCGATTGATTGCTGAAGGGGCTGCCGTAGGGACTGAATGGATTGCTCAGGCCGTCCGGCTTGAAGGGGCTGCCGGCTTCGAACGGATTAGATGTGGAATCAGGATTGAACGGATTCGCGCTCAGCTCGCCGAGATCTTCTGCGGAGACGGAGACAGGCAGTGGCAGCAGCAGGAGCAAAAGGAGGAAGACAATCAACAGGACGAGCCTCGCAACGAGCGACAGCCACTGGACTCAGCCTACTCTCCGGCGGGAGTGCTGCGCAAGCATTCGTCAGACGCTACCGACAAAGTAGAATGTCCCGTTCTCTTGCTCGGGCTGCAGTGCAGAGTCGGGTGTCTTTTGCGAGTGCAGCGGAGGTCGAAGCAACGGGATATTTCCGGACAAAGAGCTGTCATTTCCAGATTTCTACTAGATGATGTTGATTTATTATGAGAAACATACTATATTTTGTGGTTGCTGAGTTTTAACCTATAGGTTAAAATGTTAAATAAGCGCCTGCTCTACAGTGGCTCAAAACTCGATATCTATGTGCTTGAGAAGGATGGTATCAGTGAGGTATCTGACTTCATTGAGTCGCTTCCTGAGCCTGAGTTGAGGAAGATTTCCCATTTGATTGATGTTCTGAGGGACCACGGGCCTCCAACAAACAAAGAGAAGTTTAACAATGAAGGAAATGGCATCTACGCCTTAAAGACAACTGACACGCGTATTTATGGGTTCTCCCACGGTAAGAAGTCTTTTGTGTTGGCCATTGGGTTCATGAAAAATAAACAAGGAGGGAAGAAGGTCGAGCGTCGGTATTGTGCCCAAGCAGAGGCATTGTGCAAGGCTCTTTCATGACGGAGAGGTAAAACTATGGGAACTGCTGAACTGCGACAGAAGTTAGAGGCGGCCAGAAATACTTTTGAGTATCGCCTAGAGAAAGTCCTCTTCGAGGTGGCCGAACAGGTCTGCAAGTTGATTGAAAGCCAAGGGGTGACCCGAAGCGAACTAGCACAGCGCCTTGCGGTGACACCTGCCTACATCACAAAACTGCTGAATGGCAATCCCAATCTTACTATCAAGAGCTTGCTCAGGCTTTCCGACGTCCTGGGACAATCGATCGATATCCGTTTTGCACCGAAGCTAGAGGTCGCACAATCAACCACGACTTCTTTCGCTCCTGCTCCCAGCCTTCCCCCTGGCCTAGAGTACTCTATGACTCGAACACCAACGCATCTAGTAATGGAACGGCCTAGTGAGGTTAATAATAATGATCTCGCCCTTGCAGCTTAACAACTACTTTGTCAAGGAACTGAGTTATCGAAGTAATCCGGCATATAAGGCGGAGCCTACCGTTCGCCATGAAGGCAAAATTCACTGTACTGTTGAATTAGGAACGGGCTTAAACGCGCCTGATCATTTCATGGTCGCTCTGGTGATCCTGGTGGAACCATCAGCGGTGATCCCAGCCTTGGATCCATACCACATTAACATGCGAATCGAAGGCTATTTCAATTTCAATCCTGGGACCGACATCTCTCAGCCTGAGAAGGAACGGATGGTTTCACTTAACGGCAGTAGTATCTTGATGGGTTTGGCTCGGGGGCTAGTCGCACAGGCAACGGGTGTTAGCGAGTTTGGAAAGTATCTCCTCCCAGCGGTAAACTTCGTTGAGATATTAAAAGCCGCCGAGCAAGGCGCTACCGGCTCCATGGGATCCGCGGATGTTCCCGCCATGGCAAGCGGAGGAAAAGCATAACGGTCTTGAGAGCCATAGGAAGCGGGGTTCGATGAACGAGAAGGGTCTTAAGCTAGGCAGCCTCACGTTGGCTTGCCTGATAGTGGGCGCTGAGCTTGAGCGGTACGCCTTGCCGCCGCATGCTGAGAGGGGATGCGGTTAGCATGCTTGAGGGGATTCGGGCGTATAGCGATAGGCTGGATTGAAGATGTTGCAGTCGCGCTCGTATTTCTCAAAGAAGTCGGGTTCGGCTAGCGCAGGTGTGACTAAGAAGCGCAGCGACAGAAGAATGAGGATAACAACCCCATGGCGAGCCTCCAGAGATCAAAGCAGCCAATGCATTCAGCCTATTCCTTCCCTGGAGAATAGCACAACCATCGTCCGACGTTTCCCCAATAGTAGAATGTTCCTGTTTTGTCCCTTCACTCACAGGGATGATTCATCATGGTTGAGATGATCATAGGGATGAGATGGTTGGAACCCGCCATTGCTTGAGCATGTGTGCAATCCGTTCGATTTGTCCGCCTGGAAAGATATGAGCGATGTAGGCCTCGTCTGCCAGGGCAGCAACGACTTCGTTGCGGCGCAGTGCGGAGTCTTTAGTGACGCGCGTAGGTTTTTTAGTGAATGGGGAAAGGAATAGCATCCGCCCTGCGTCAAATGCGGCGCGGCATTCAGTTGGCATGCGCATCGCTTCGATGGCGCGAGCGTGACAGATAATGATGGGCTGCTTGCCGCGCAGTAGAATCCGAAGACACTCCTTCTCAATCGGCGAGTGAAAGCCACTGATGACGGTGATGCCGTCGTCGCGCATGCGTCGGGCGACGTCGTAGGTACGCAGGATGACGGCACCAGGTGTTTGCGCGGAGCAGAAGAGCGCGGTTCGTCTAACAGCAAGGAGCGCAGAAGGGCCGATCACGTGCAACATCGAAGGTGCTTCCTTACCGAATCTCTCGGTTAGGCACTGCGGCCAGAGCTCATCCGATGGTCTGAGCGCGGTCGCTCTGAACTCGCTCATTTATCCTCACCCTCAGCGTCGGGGACCATGCGTTACTTGATGTCGTAGTTAATAATGAACTTCTGGAGGAACCTATTCGTCTTCATCATCGCGCCAGTCGTCAAATCAATCTGACTTGCCAACCGCGCTGTTCAAGCTTTTGCTTCAATTCCTGGTTCAAATCTCCATTGTCGCCCTTAAATGTATTCATCTTCATTGCAAGACAAAGGAGATGCGTCGGGCGAGTCATGGCGACGTAGTGCAGCTTGAGGCGAACTTGTTGCTGCACACCATCTGATTGTCCCCCTGAATTGCTGCCATACAACCAAGGCGCCAGTGAATCAAGGTTGTGCTTCTGCCAGAAAGTTTCCAAAACTAATGTCGCCGTGTGTGTCTGCCCCTTGACTGAGTGGATGGAACCTACACGGATGTGAACCTTCGGATCGTCATAGGGATATCGGTAGATATTATCGCGGCTCCTTCGGGCAACGGGAGGCGTCTTGGGCACGTCTGGCCCATCCTTCCACGCCAGGAAGCCGTTGACTTCAGGACTGGACAAGGGCGTCCCAGCGATCGTCTCGGCGATCTTTCGCACGACGACACACCAATGATTGTCCCACGTCTCTTTTGCGGGGGCCTCTCTCTTCACCGCGAAGCTGGCAATTAGTTCTTCGTAGCGCTCTTTAACTGTGGTGCATTTATCCAAATGTTCCATGACGAACCGGTGGCTGTGCTGGCGACGAAGGAGGACTTTCTTGAGCTCTACCATTCCAGCCAAGCGGAGGATACCCTCAGCGATCTTTTCGATAGATAGATATGCTTCCCGTGATGTCTCCGCCCTTCCCATGCCAGCAAAAATGTATTGAACGAAAGTTTTTGGTTTTGGGTCACGGCTCGTTAATTGCGGATCGTAGTCAGGCCAGTAGTGTCCGACATGATATGGAGTCTTGTTGTGGTCGGCCGTCTCTTCGGGCGGACTATGTCTCTGGCCGATGGCCCAAAATGTTCCTTCATCCAGCTCCCGCTTCGAGAAGGTCTCGATGAGCAGTTTGGCGTAAGCGTCTATAACCTTGTCGGTGCTATTGTCGCCAAACAAAAAAATGGTGTGTCGCCCCTCCGATACACCAGACGCAAGAGATGTCTTGGGCCCCTGACCTTTCAGACCATAGGGAACGAGCCCAAGCGGATCGGCAAGGTCTGCAATCTTCTGCCCGAAGCGATGGCTATTGGGGAGGTCTTTCTTCATTGTGCCGTCGGGAAATTTGTCAGTAGTCGCTTCTTTGGTGCCCGTAGAATCGAAGATTGCTTGGTTGCCATCACCGAAGCGTTGACGGATAACTGCCCCGTTCCCGTCCATGAAGATCCGATGCAGGATTGCGGATTGCTCTTCGCTGTTGTCTTGCGCTTCATCGATGAACAAAAGAGGGAAGCGGTCACGGATCACACCGACGAAGCCGGGAAGTTTGTCCATCATGTCGCGTGCCCAAACGAACATATCATCATAGCAGTGGTAGCCTTCCCTAGCCGATTCTTCACAGGCCTTTCTAAATTCTTTATAAGTATCGGTATGGTCAGCGATGGGAAATATCCCAGTTTTCTTTGCCAATTTAAAGGTCGTATCGAGAATGCGAATGTTCGATTTGTCTACGTGCTGCTTTTCAAGTGCAGCCCGCCATTTGTGAGCGAGCCTATCCCATCGGCGACTTTCGCAAATCTCCGAATCGATCATTTTAATCGGGTAACCGCGAGACCGCAGCCAAGGAATAGCGAGGAATTCATTCACGAAACCGTGAATGGTTCCGATGTAATGGGGATAGGAGAGTAGGCTTCGTCCGGCTGTGGTGTTGCCGAGCCGGCTCTCGATCTCATTCCGGGCAACGTTGGTGTGCGAAAGGACACAGATACCACGCGTACGGTATCGCCACTTCTCCGCCAGGATCGCCAGCTTGGCCACCAAAAGAGTCGTCTTTCCGCTTCCCGGACAGGCCGCGACATCGAGTTGCTCAATGTACTTGAGGACCTCTTGGCGCGGATCATTTCGATCCTCCCCATAGAACGCATCATCTGGAAGTTTCAAAAGACGGGACGCCCAACAGATATCCTGATCTGTGACGTCGGGAGGCTCGAAGACAGGGTCTTCACCCATCGGCGATCCCATTTCCATTGAGCTTGGCGCCCTTATACACCCACCACGTAGTCGATGGCGTTGGTAAGATACTTGGGGAGTTGCTTGCGCAAATCATCTGACGTGAGTTGACCGTTCTTGTGCTTAAACTGCAGTCGTTCAGCCAAATACTGCGCGGCGATTGCCTTAGATACCCCGTCCTTCGCGAACTTCGCGTAGACGTTCGAAGCGAGCACTTCCTCAGCTGCGCACCCATTCTTCGCGGCCGCCGCTGCCTTCAGGGCAGCAAATTCACCAATTGCCGACTTTGCTACATCGGTAACTTTTATCTTCTTTGCATTGATGGTGTCATCATTATCAGCAAGACAGGCTGCCACGAAGACGTCCTCGGCTAAGCCGCCTGTGAATGTGCCATTTTTGTCCTTCGGACCGAGCGCCAGATCGTATTCCAAACTCCATTCATCAGATATGAAGGTCTTTACATATTGGCCGGAGTCCTTGGCATCCTTTTCGTTACGGTATGCGGTCAGAGCATTTTCATCACCGATATCCCTCTTGGCCCTCCATCGACGACTATTCTTCTCTGGCCACTCGCCTTCTTTAATCTTCCCAATAATGGCAGGTGCACAATCCGGCATAACGTCCATGTCGGTCACACAGGCAACCGGGATAGCGAGTTGCTCATCTTGCTTCTTGCGCTGAAAAATCCGAGCATACCGGCGCAGACCCACACCGCCAACCTTGACGATTGACACACCATGTTCGGTGAAATCACGGCCGATGAGGGTCGCTAATGTGGGAAGGAGAATGTTCTCCGCGTCCCCTTCGACGATCACCACGCCGCGTGCGAAGAACAGGTTGGCCTTGGTAACATCGAGGAAGCGTTCGAGGAATCGGTAGTCGGAAGGATCCAGCTCAGTTTCTTCCTCCGCCATCGAAAAGGCGCGTCCGTTAAGGATCATCACGATGTTGTTCAGTTTGATGGCGGAGGCAAGGTTGGGGCTGTGGGTAGTAACGATGATCTGGATGTCTTTCCCCTCTTCCTTTGCCTGATCCTGTAAGTATTTCATTACCCGCAACTGGCGCTGGGGATGGAGATGGGCCTCTGGTTCCTCGATCAGCAACAACTTGTTTCCCTCGTCTTCTTGGGCAAGGAGAAGAAGTTCGCAGGCTATGAACAGCAGGTTGTTGGTACCCAAGCCGAGTTCGATCGCGCTGCCAAAGATGAGGTCGAGCTTTTCCAACAACTGCCGTAGGCGGACGTCATCGGAAGCCGTCGCGCCACTGACCTTGATACTGCTCTTGAGTCCATCCACACGGAGGGAAAGTTCATCGAGATGCATATCGATCTTGTTGCACGTATCCACGACCCCTTTCTGTTTCTTAAGGAGATCATTGGCGAGGTCGCCGATGCCGAGCACGTTGAGTTTCTTTGGATCGATATCGACTTTGGGATCGTATCCGACCCCGGCTGCTTTGATCTGATCTGTGTTATGGAGAATCTGGGACAGGCGCGAACCGCGACCGGCGGACAAGGCTTGCTCGGCATCGCGCAGTGGGCGTAGGTAGGTTGCGCGCAATAATTCTCGTACCTCTGGGGCCATGCTCGGACCGTCGCCGTTTTTGCCAGAGCGGACATCGACCCGCCGGTAGGGGCGCCTTCTAGCTATCTCTCCAGTGTCCTTGGCCGTCCAGTTGACGTAGAGAACCGGCTTGTCCTCCCCTGTTTCGCCGTAGGTCAAGTATTCGACGAATGCCTTCTTGTCCCGTGCGGCCAAGCCGTCGAACTTGCAGATGATCCTGATTTCACGGGACGTCGTACCTTCATAGAAATCGGTATCCTCCAGCCGATACCATTCCTGATCCTTTGTCCCCAGAACGAAGCGTAGCGCGTCGATTACGGCTGTCTTCCCGGTGTCATTCTCACCTACCAAGGCAGTCAATCCGGGCCTCAAAGGCAGCTCAAGGCGATTCGCTGCTTCACCGAAGCACCGAAAATTCTCAATAGTGATCTTGGAGAGGTACATCCTCGTCTTGTGCCCCCATGCGGTACTTGATGTCGCAGTTGATGATGAAGTCCAGTTCCTCGTCCGTGAAGCCGTAGTGCTGCGCCAGCGCTCGGTCGATCTCAACGTTATTGAACTGATGGTTCATTCAGATAAAGGGCTTCAAATTCATTTCCGTCCCCCAGTTTCTCAATGAGGAAATCAACCCAGCCCTGAGTATAACCGTAGTCATTATGCATCTTGTCAAAGACACAGTATTTCCAATTGGTGGCCCATGGGTCCGCCGCCCCTTTCGGGGGACGGACTTTGTAGCGACGCCAGCAACGGGTGTGAGTATCCTGACTGAACTTATCCACCGACTTATCGGCACGGGTAATCCTTGGATTCCCTAGGCCTGTCTGCACCCTCTTCACAACTTCTCCAGGCTTCATTCGATCAAGGTTTGAGACCGGAACTTCTTTGGACTTGACGAGAGCCACAAGGTGGCTGACCTGCTTTTTCTCGTCTTCGGTGAGTCTGTCATAGTGTACGAACTGGATCGGTAGGGCGCTTTCGCTCTTATGATTCGCCACTTGGATCAGAAACGCTTTGAAAGCGAACTTGCCGCTTGCACTGACTCCTGGGGAGATTGTAGAGCGGAATTGCTGGATGAACTGCATGACAGGCTTTGTGGAGGGGTTCTTCTTCAAAGCCTGGATAAGGCCATCGGCTCTCGGGAACAACTGGAGAGAGAAGGAAAGACTTTCCCGCAGACAGTATTTCGCCCCGAACTCCTTCTCCAGCATTTCATCAAAGTTCAAGAGCATGGCCTGACATTCGCCAAAGATACTGGCGTCCAGTTCCGGCATGGAGCGGTGCTCAATCTTGTTTCGCAACGGGATGAAGAACTCCAAGTTCTTGCGGACAGGATTGCCTGTGTCCGCTCCGTAATATTGCCGGAGACATTCGTCAAGCTCCCAATGCTTGAAGTCGCCATCGACCCGAGTGAATCGTCCGTTCTCTCCCTTGTAGAATGGCTTCTTCTTGCGCCGGAAGAGAATGGCATGAAAGAGAGCTGTCCAGGAGATGACCATCAACGTGATGTACCCGCTGGACTTGAACGTGACTGCCGGTTTGTTATAGACCTCGACTGCAAGCAGCGCGGAGTCCCGCGCTTTTTGCAAAGCGTCTTTCGCCGCGCGTGGCAACCCTCTCATTCCTCGCCGACCTCCCCTGCGTCCTGCCCCATCCGGTACTTGATGTCGTAGTTCAGGATGAAATCCAACTCTTCCGCCGTGAACCCGTAGTGCGCCGCCAGCACCGTGTCGATTTCGTCGATGATGGGTTTGGATTGGGGCGCATCCATCTCATCGTATTCAATCTTGTGGCCCTGCTTTGTGAGGATCGTTTTGCGCCGCGCGTAACGCTTCTGACTTTCCGCCAGACGCGATTCGAGGGCAATCCAGTCGGATGGGTTCGACTCGGACGGAATTCTAAAATCTCGGATCAATGCATCGTTGATGTGTTCGCAATCCGAGAATGCGCTGTAGAACCAATAGAATAGCGTTGAGTTGATCAAACACCCGGCGAACGCACATGAACCGGCGTCGCGGAAATGTAAAGTCCTTCCGTGCGGCGGAGCCATGCGCTCGCCATTGCGCCGAAAGAACGGCAGACCAACGCACGCCTTCACCCAGTATCGGCACGCCTCTTGGTAGTAAAGGACGTGCTTTGAAGCTGCTGATGTCAGCGATCCGAGGACTCCCTTTTGAGATTCGATCTTTCGATAGATGCCAACGCCGATCGGTGAGCCAATCTTGGCGATCCGGTGGCCGTGAAGTCGAACGTCGTGTTGCGCGAATCCCATGGCAGCGAGGGCGCTGGGGCGCTCCTCGGTGTAGAATCGGTTGACCCGCGTGGTATGCAGCATTGGTATTGACGACCGTGAGATCATAATCGTGACCGGCATTTCCACGCCATCAAAGATCGATTCGGGCCTGCGTGGAAACGCCGACGCGACCAGTAAGCCACGGTGGAGAAGCAAATCCTGCAAGGATGACATTTTCTCTGCCGATAGCGCCGAGAGTTGAACGATCATTCCTACTCCTGCATTCGGATCGCCCAACTGCAATGAACGCTCGAATACAAAGGAATAGAGATTCTTCGACGGGTAAGTGGCGAAAAGGCGCTCGCGAATCCCGTAGTGAACCTTTTCGGATGTGTTCACCACATACGGCGGGGTGCCGATGATGACATCAAACCCTCCGGCATTGAGAATGCCGTAGAACTGGATGAACCAGTGGAACGGTTGGTGTGATTTCACCCATTTGGCGTAGGCGGCCTTGTCGCTCACCTTCACACCGTATTCGCCGGCGAGGTGGCGGTTGAGTTCGTCTTCCAGTGCCTTGAGTCGTTTCTGGAGTTCCTGCTTGTCGGCGGCTGGCACAGAACCGTCGCCTTCGGTCTGGAGCTGGCGGAATTTGTCGAACGTCTGCTGGAGGTCGGCCGCTTTAACGGCGATTTTTTCCATCGCGTTGTCGAAGTCCAGCGTGCTGGTGACGGCGCGTTTGACCTCGTCGTAGGTGGCGTAGCCGACGAGGGTGTTGCCGGCGCGAATGTTGAAATCAATGTCCGGCAGCGGCTCGATGCCGAGGTTGTCGCGAGAGGCGTCCGGCTCGACCTGGGCGGCGAGCTTGAGGAACAGGCGCAGTTTGCAGATTTCCACCGCCTCTTCCATGATGTCCACCGCGTAGAGATTGTTCAGGATGATGGATTTCAGAACGAAGTAGCGCCGGTTGGGGTGCGCGTCCACGCGGGCGAGGACTTCGGAGAATTTCTTGTGGTAGTTGGGATGGGCCTTTTTGCCGTGCTCGCCCCACTCGGCGAGGAAGGCTTCCATCCGGTCGAGACAGGCTTCGTAGAGGGGTTCAAGGATGTTGAGCGCGGCAAAGATGAACGCGCCCGAGCCGCCGGTGGGGTCGAGGACGGTGATGGTGGTGATGGCCTGCCAGAAGGCCATGAGCAGGTCCGGGCCTTCGCAGTTCTGGATGACATCCTGCGCGAACTGGCGGAGATCCAGATTGAGGGTGATGAAGTCGTTGATCTCCCGGACTTCGCCCGCGGCGAGTTTCTTTCTGACTTCCGCGTAACGCTGGCGGCGGGCCACGACTTCACGCCAGATTTCGGTGGGTAGCGCATAGTCGGCAGGCGCAGGTTTGTTCCACGCTTTGCGGCGCTCGATCAAGTTGGGCTTCGTGGTGTCGAGCCCGATGGCGATTTCCGGCGGAAGTTTTTTGTCCGCGCCGTGCCGCACGGCAGGATAGATGTAGCGATCGGGGTTTTCTCGGAGCAAGTCCCAAACGGTCGGGCCGTTGGAATTTTCAAACGCCACCTTGCACTTGGCACGAGCTGCATCAAACAGAAACGGGAGAACGGTGTTCTTGCTGATGTATTCGGTGATGTCCTCCTTCGTGTAATACGCCCCCATTTGTTTCTGGTTGATGTATTTCTCGAAGATGTAGCCAAGAACATCGGGGTTGATCTCGTCGTCTTTGCGAAGCGGACGTTCATCGAGGTGCCACTGATATTGATCAAAGTAATCGAAGACGCGTTCGAACGCTTTATCGGGAATCTGAATGTCCTTGCCGTAGCGCTCGGGCTTTTCGAGCACATGTACGTCAAACAGGCCGCCGTTGAGATACGGGATGTTGCCGAGGAGTTTTTCGAGGTCGGGTGCGCGGTCCTGGCGTCGTTTGCCAAAGCCTTCATGAAACAGGCGGAGCAGGAAGTAGCGGTAGAAGGTGTAGAACTTGTCCTTGCCCTGTTCTTTTTTGCAGCGACCGAGGCGATGGCGGAGGTAGTCGTGGTCTCCGTCGAGGAAGCCCTTGCGCTGGATGAAATAGACGAACATCAAGCGGTTGAGCATGACGGAGGCATACCATTCACGGTCGGCCACCTCGCCTATGCCGTCGATGAACTTGAGGAAGGCTTTGCGATGGGTGTCGAAGTCGCGATAAAACGCCTTGGTGATACGCTCGATGTCGAACGCCGCGCGGGCACGCCCAGCCATGGCAATGGTGGACAGTTCCCCCTTTTCTTCTTCTTCGAGTGACACGTAGAGGATTTGCAGCTTTTGAAGGAGTGAGTCACCAGGCTGGCTTCGGATGAACTCATGGGTACGTGGGCTTAGTGGCTTGCCGGGTTCACGGCGAACCCACATCCATGACTGCCGCGAGCGGTCACCAGCAATAAACACAACAAGATGTTCGAAGCTGGTTTGGGTAAGGGCGCGGTCGAGTTTCAGCCGAGTGGTGTGGTCAGGTAGCTGGCCATCAGGACTCTCACAGAGCCACACCGTGAAGCCGCGCTTCTCAGCAATGGCGGAGAAGGCAAAGTCCCGTTCAGAGGCGCGGATCTGGAGTTTCTGGCGTTTGGGCTCCCAGCCAAGTTCCTCAACAAATAGCTTGCCAAGGTCGCCATTTTGCAAGAAAGGCCGAGCGCGAGAAAAGTCGAAAGGCATAGGTCAGTCTTTCCGGATGCCAAGTGAACAAATAATCGTGGGTTCGCGCGCTTCGACATCATCTTTGGGCAAGCACAGCCTATCTTCCTCGTGAAGGGATAGAACGAGATCGACGAGCTTTTCGTCTGCAATACCAGCGCGAAGTTCGCGGTTGAGTACGTCGCGCGTCGCTTCTGTGAGCGGCGCGTCATAAATGGCGTCTATCGCGTGATGGAGCGGCTTGATGTCGAACAGACTGCCCTTTACCTGCGCTGCGTAATCCTTGAGCCGTTCATACAAGCGGCGGCGGGCACTTGAGGGCTTGCCAAGCTGGCCTCCGGTAGTGATGTGTTCGGTCTGGATGCCGGTGACGGCCTTTTGCACGAGCGGGTGGTGATTAGCCAGGCGCGGGAACGCGGGCGTGTTCGGCTCGCACGCGGCGGCGCGTAGGATCTCATGCTGGCTCTCGGTCACAGTGCGGCCTGCTTCGTCCACCCAGGCCAGGGCGTCGTTTCCATCGGCTGTGCGGGCATACACCATGACGCCAGGTTCCGGTTTGGCCCCGCCACCGCCGACATGCTTAGGTGCGACGGCAGAGAGCCTCTTTGTGGAAAAGACCACGTTGGGGAGATCGGAGATTGTTTTCTTGAGCGTGGGGTCGGTATCGCAGGCGTTCTTCCAGATTTGGTAGGCCAGCGAGGCGAGGTCTACTTCGTTGTCCTCGGGATCGTCGAGGGTACCGGATTTCTCGGTGAAGAGATCACGGATGAGGCTGTCGTGTCTTTCATCCTCGAAAAACATTTCATCGGTGCCCACGACCTCAGCATTTTCTTGAAGGCGCTGCCGCACGCGTGAGCGCAGCCGAATCAGGCGCTCAATCCCGTCGGCTGGCATGAACGAGTAGCACAGAATTTGTTCGGCCTTCTGTCCGATGCGGTCCACTCGGCCCGCTCGTTGGATAAGTCTGATGATGGCCCACGGCAAGTCGAAGTTTACCACGATGGCGGCATCCTGGAGGTTCTGGCCTTCGCTGAGCACATCGGTCGCGACCAGGACGCGCAGTTCCTCATTGGGTAGGACTTTGTCTCTGGCATCGTTGCTGTCTGGACTGAATCGCCACACGAACTTGGCCGGGTTGTCGGTGTCGCCAGTGACGCCGGCCACATCCTTGAGACCTCTCGCCTTTAGTTGCGCGGCCAGGAACTTGACTGTGTCCGCAAACTGGGAGAAGACCAGGACCTTCTGGCCCGGATGCTTCTTGACGAGAAGTTTGTGAAGTTCGGCCAGCTTATTGTCCTGTTCTGGCTTCCATTCGCCCGCGAGTTCCAGCACAGAAAAGAGCCGCTCGGCGTCCTTCCGAAGATGTGTGGTCAGATCCTCGATAAATACATTGGGGCGCAGCCAGTCAAACAAATGACTATGCTCAGTGCGAAGTAATTCATAGCCGCTGGCGCCCGCTGCAGCAAAACCATCGAGGGAATTGATGGGTTCTTCGATGGGATGTGAAGAGCCATCGTCCTCTGTACGGAACAGAGGACTATCGCTGTCGTGGTCATCGGAGCGTGTATCAAACAAAGTGGAGTCTTGCGTGCCAACTGGCAGCGGCAAGCCGTGCTCCAGCGCGTGGAGATAGATGAAATTGCGCTGAATATGGCGGCGAACGGATAGGAGAAACGCATGGCCGCTGCTCTCAAGGCGCTTGAAAAAATTTGTCCTGCAGAATCCGATGAGACGTTTGCCTGCGCGTGAAAGATTGTCCATCACCTCGGCTTCGTCCTGGCTCGGTGGAGTGTCCGGGGTCGGCCTCAAATAATTAGCGAGACCATAGCGCGGGAGATGCAGAAGGCGGATGGTGTCGACCACGCGGTCAGAGTAGAGCCTCGCATATTGGTCATTCGGGTCCTTATCGCGGATGCGGAAGGTGAGCGCCTTGGGTTGGCGCTTGGGAAAGTGAAAACGGCTGCCACCTTCGAGGATAAGGAAGCGGCGGTCGTCTTTGGTCTTCTGGCGTTCACAGCTCGGGCACTTGTCCTGAGTGGGAAGCACCACCGTGGCGCACGCGGGACACTCGGTGAAGGCATAGTTGCGCTCGACGAAGCTGCGGGTGCGGCGGACCATGAACAGGCGCATCAACTCACGCCAGTCGTCGGCGTGTACGCTTTTTTCAAATGCGGAGAGGCAATTTACCGGGCACTGGTGGCGACGGGTGAATTCATCGGGCCGCCCATCGCAGTCTTGGCGCAGGTATTCTTCGGGCCGAATGCCGACGATGGCCTCAGGGTCAAGGAAGAGCCGAAGTTGGTTGGCAAGGTCGAGATAGACTTTATTGTAAGGCGTGGCGGAAAGAAGGATGCACTTGCTGGCATTGCGTGCAATGTAGTCGCGAATCACAGCCCAGCGTTTCCCCTCACGATTCCGCAAATTGTGGCTCTCATCGATGATGACTACGCGATAGCGGCGGAGGTCCGGAAGGCTGTTCTGCGTCTGCGTGATGGAAATGATCTTGGCGATCAGACGGTAGCGATGAACGTAGTGTTCCCACATGGGGACCAGATTTTTCGGGCAGAGGATGAGCGTTTCAAGGGAACGCGGCGGATCCTGAAACACGCGGGCCAGCGTAGTGGCCATAAGGGTTTTGCCAAGGCCGACAACATCGCCGAGGATGACACCTCCGCGCTTGTCCAGATGGCGTGCCGCAATTCGAACTGCAGCGGACTGAAACTCAAGCAAGGTGCTACGCATATCGGTCGGGACTGTGAATTCGGAGAGGCCTGCTCTCGCCTCTTCTGCCAGGTGGTACGCCATCTTTACATATATCTGATAGGGCGGAAGTACGTCTTCGCGCGCCCAGCTTTCGTCAATGACCTGGATAAGCTCCTTGGTGATATCCACGCACCAACGATCGCCCCATCTGTCTTCAAACCAGCGAGCGAGTTTTTCCGTTGCGTCGTGGTCGAGCACATCTACGTTGAGTTCGCCTTGATGGGACAGTCCCGCAAGTGTGAGGTTGCTGGAACCAACAAAGCCAGTGACGGGATTGTTAGGGTCTGGGCGGAAACAAAGATAGAGCTTGGCATGGAGCGTATGGCTCAGGAAGAGCTTCACAACGACTTTTCCAGCTTTGAGTTGGGCTGAGAGGCGACGCAAGCCTGCTTCATCTTCGTCGGTGGGGGCACCGAAAGACAGCTGGGCACGGAACTCTTGCGCTAATCGACGCTTCAGCCGAATAACGGCCTGTTGGCTTATTTGATCTTCCTGCGGGAGCAAGCTGTAGGCCGTGCGAAGCTCATCCTGCGGGAGTCGCTGCATGCCGACGAGAAGGCGACACTGCTGACCGGCTCCGCCTGCCCACTTGTCAATCAGGCCATCAATTGCTTTCCAGCCGCGAAGATTGAAGTAGCCCACGCAGAAGTCGGCACGATGTGCCAGCTGGATAGTGTCTCGAAGCGCAGGAAGGAGGGCCCGCTCGATGTTGTCGAAGATTCTTGGCATCAGTTTCTTTTCGCGCTCACTCCGGGAGATTTCTGCCGCAGAATACGCCTTTCCCTGCGAGAAAGCACCCCAACTTGGGAGGGGAATACCTTGTTTTTCACCCGCTTACCAAAGGATCGAGCTGATCGGCATGCTGGTAGGCCCAGGCAAGCCATTGATCTGCGTGGCGTCCTGATTCATCGCATGCTCAGACGCTCCTATGCTTGGTACATTTTCTACGATTCTCGTCTTTTCTTGCGAAAACGGACTTTTGAGCCCACTCGGGTCTTGAAAAAGTCGCGCAACATCGTTATTTGTAGAACCATGACTTTTCGTCGACCAAGAAAACGTGCGAAAATTGAAAAAGAGAGCTTTCGGATCAGTGGTAGAGTCCTTGGTTACTTGTTTTTGTCCGCACTCTTTGTCGCTTGGCATGCCTGTAAGCTTCCACTAGAATATGCCGCCATACTCCTCAGCTTTTTGATCATTGGTTATGGAGCAGCATTCGCGTTCCCTCGTGTAGCCCGGAAAGTCTTGTCAGGTTCAAATACTCCTGACTATGAGAGAGTGTCTCATCATGTGGGATCTCACTATCGGATAGACCCTTTCGCGGTCGAAGACCTCATCAGATCTCTTCTTCTCGCCTTTGCTCGTTTGCTCGATCGTGCTAGTTTGCTGCTCTCCCATCTGCTTTCGATTCATCGCCTCCTACTTGTCCCCACGAATCACCGCAATGTCCGAGCCCTCGAGGAACATACCTCGCTGCGGCTCTTCATTCTGACCTCTGATCACACTCTCAGACCGCCGCCTCAGCTCCTCTAACTCTTCGCGTTTCTCCAAATAACTCCGTTAGTCACAACGTAAAGCAGTCCGCTAGGACTGCTTAAGGAGGAGCTATGGCACCGTTGTATTCGAATCCAGAAGAGTTTTATGCACGCCTTGAAAGGATCTTGATGAAGGTTCTTGAGGATTTGCAGAGCACCAAATCCGGGGCTGACTTGTCGAAGCTTCCGGAGAGTCAGTTGCTAAGCGAAAAGGAAGTTGCACAGTACCTCGGTCTGTCTACTCGGACTCTTCAGGCCTGGCGTCTGCGCGGAGGGTCTCTCCGATATCAGAAGCTGAACAAGCGGTCCATCCGCTACCGGGTCATGGATGTCCGCAAGTTTCTCGACCTCGGTGGACAGGGCTCGACATCTCATGCGGCATGAAGGCACGCAGCATTTCAGTATGACGATTGAGTGAGAAAGGAGCGAACGATGAAACTTTTCAGTGAATTGAAAAATGAGTTGGACCAGGAAGCGAGTGAAGAATCAGTACGGTTGTCTGTCGGTCTTTCTGGGCGTGCAGCCGAGGTTTTCCGCGAACTGCACGAATCCCTTGGCGGTCAAGACACTATCTCACGGAACGCGCTGGGAACCCGGATTCTTGCGCGTGCGTTGACCGACGAGGAACCTCCGAAACAGCGTCGAACGGTGAAAGGTGGGGTGACATCACCTAACGAGCCGTCTCTTCTCGCGAACAGCGAGGGGCACTAATGGCGGACCCTCGCTGCCTTCTGGGTAGACGACAGTGCTGGTTGTCACGGTCGTTTGTCATTCGTCAACCAGCGGCGTCAACGAACGCCGGAGTCGTGATCCCAGATTTGGATGCGAGGGAATTTGTAGCCATTTGTGGTGGAGGTAGCCGTCCTCTCGCGGGCTTGCGATCTGAACGATTCGCAAGTCCGCGATTCACCTCGCGCACCTCCGCTGGACGCTCCGGTACTTGGAGGCCTGTGAAGGCCTCTTCCAAGAACAGGGAGCTTGTATGCTCGCCTGTTCTTGGAATTCACCGCGTGCGTCTCGGCGCCATGCCTGGCGCGAGACTGCCCACGAAGTGGGCTTCGCCGAAGGTGGCGCGACCTCCGGTCGCTTCACTTCGGCTTGGACGCACTTACGTGCGCCTCGGCAAGACGCTGCGCCCCTGTAGGGGCTCGCTTTGCCGACCACACTGTTCGTGGGCAGTCTCGCGCGCACGCAAGTGCACGACTCGACGCACGCCACGAGAACACATTGGCGCTGCTGGGGCAGACGCTTCGCTCGCACAATGCTTGCGCCGGTGTTGGCACCGCGCATCTCGTCCGGTGGTGCGCTGACCGTGCCTTGGAGCACGGGTGCAGCGCCCCATCCCAGCGTGTGCCTGAACGGCAACGCTGGGACAGGAACGCGAACCGGTTTCGTTGGCGAAGCCGGTTCGCTTGGCCAAGCTTGGGTTGGCCATCCTGCCATGTGGAAGGTCATGAAGAAACTACTTCGATGGAGAGCACAATGAAAGACGACATATTCGTAAAGCTCCGACCAGGATTTGCGGTTTCTGTGTTTACGGTTGAAGGGAAACGGTTCCCCACGTTGTTCATGTCTCGAAACGACGTAGCCGTTGCCTTTGGTTCCATACACCGTCTGGCAGAGTTCTGTTCTGTCTTGCTCGAGACAAGACAGACTTCCTCACCAGATAAATCCACATATACCGAGCACTTCTCGGTATTTGATCATGGCGAGCAAGTGGAGTTGTCCATCGCCTGCCTGAGGAGTGAATGCCTACGCGTTTCACTGAGGCAAGACGAATATTCGGCTCTGTGTGATCTAGCACAGGACGTACAAAAGACAATTCTACGCTCACGCACCTTACCATCGACTCATGATCGGGGAGGAGTGTTGTGATGGACAAGTCATCAACAAGTTTCGCGATTGTTCTTACTCTCGTACAGCAGGTGATTGGTCTTCTCCTCTGCAACATGACCCTTGGATACTTGCCCGTGGAAGCCCGCCAAGAAATTCTCGGTCTGTTTATCAAGCTCTTCGATGTTGTCGATCTAGCACATCCAGTGACATCGGTCGGCGCGCAAGCCCTCGTGGTGTCGGATCTCAATTATATGGTTCAAGACCTGCGTATTGTCCTGTGGTTTGGTGCGTGCAACATCGCTGCATTTGTGGCCGCATGGGGGCTGCTTCGCGCGATGACCAATCCGCCCACCTCAGTGAGTCAAACGGTCGGAGCGATGCTGCTCGTTCTCTCTCCCGCGTCCATCGTGTTGCTCCATGAGACCTGGCACAGACTCGTCACGGGATATGTGCTGTTTTTGGTTGTCCAGGTTGCCGGGTGGTGGTGCTGGATCGCAACAAACACTCCACTGGACCGAATTTCAGATATTCGGGAATCCTGGACTATAGCCAGGCCTCGCAAGCCGTTCAATCCGTTGCGCTACATACGACTGAAAAATGGTGTATTTGCAGGTCTAGACGAGTCGGAGAAGCCCACATACATGTCGATCCGGGACATGAGACAGCACATTCAAGTCCTCGGCCAGACTCGTGCAGGAAAAAATGTTGCGGTTGCCACTCTGCTCGACCAGTCCGTGCAGCTTGGCGAGTGCGTGATCATTATCGATCCAAAAGCAGATTTCTATATGCCCGGAGTCATGGCCGGTTGCGCGCAACGTGCAGGTGTACGGATGACGTTCATCGACCTTCGAACGGACCAGCCGCCGCAGTTGAATTTGCTTGCAGGTTGTTCAGCGCAGGACGTGGAGGAAATGCTGATCCAGATCTTCGATCTGATCGAAAAGGGAGATAACGCAGACGTGTACAGAATAGAAGACCGTGCCGCCGCTCGATTGATCGCGGCATCAGGGGCGCGATCATTCCCTGAACTATTTGAAAAGGCCTCAGAGATGCTTGATCTGAGCAAAACTCGGAGATTGTTCGAGGCACTGAAAGAGCTCGCTTCACTTCCGGTCATTCAAACAGCCGAAGGAGTGGATCTGAGCACGATCGTGGCGCAACCAGGGATTCTCTACGTGGTTGGCAGTACCAGGCATGAACCGACGATTCGATTACAGAAAATGGTTCTCATGCGAATCCTCCAGCTCATCGACAAAGCAGGCCAACAGAAAGAGGGGAGCTGGACTGCTCTCTTTCTCGACGAGCTCAAGTATTTATTGTCGCCTGCTGCGTTGCAGGCGTGCGGTGTAATCGCGGATAGGCGATGCGCTCTGCGTGTGGCTCATCAAGCCCTGGCCGATTTAGATGATACATCGCTTCCAGCGACAACTGTCCGCGGCGCGGTGCTTGTTAACTGTGCCGTCAAGTTCCTGTTTCGAACGAACGACCCGGACACGGCGTTATGGATGGCACGTCTCTGCGGAACGGTTCCCATTTTCGCAGAGCTCGCACAAAAAGCGATCTTCAAATTCTCCAAGAATGAAGGTGGCTGGCGAGAGTCCGTGAGTGCGTTGTTCGACGCGAATGTGTTCCTGTCCTTAGCGCCCCTCCATGCGATTTTCTTTGGGGTTGGCGTGCCAGTCAAAATCAGAGTCGGCTACCTGCCTGTTCTTGATTCCCCTAGGCCTATTCCTGCCCCGCACCGATTAATCAAATTTCAGGAGGCGATTTAATGAACAAGCTTGCTTGTTTATTACCCGCTTCGGAACGGGAGGCGCGACAGTTTGAAAAGCGACAACGACTGCTGCGTTTCTTACGTGAAGAAATATGGAGCACTCCAGATATTCTTGGGCAAGTGCTTGGTCTGCATTCTCGCCAAGCGGTTTGGAAATCACTCCGTCAATTTCATGAAGAGGAGATCGTACGTTGCCATGAGTACGTTGCGTTGGGTGGAAAAATTCTTATCTGGGGAATCACCGCACATGGTCAGGCACTAGCTTTCAATCCCGCATCTGAGACCGCAAGAAGGCACTATTTTGAGCCTTCTAAGGTCTCAGAGTTCACTCTCCGCCACAGTCTCGACATTCAGCGTCTACGGATCACGGCGGAAGCGATTGGCTGGACCGATTGGCGAAATGGCCAAACTCTTGGGGCGATTGGAAAGGGGTTGAATCGCCCCGACGCGGTTGCGAATGATCCGGCAGGTGTGAAGGTCGCCCTCGAATGTGAACGTACGATCAAAACTGTGAAGCGATATCAGGCGATCCTCTCCGGTTATCTGCAGGCTATTAAACGGGAGGAATTCTCTCGCGTGATCTGGGTTTGCCCCACGCCTGATCTTGCGCTCAGGCTGCGGAGCATTGTGTGTGGGATTTCGAGCGTCGTTGTGAACGGCCAGCGTGTGCCAATTGACCCAAATCGTCATCATACGAGGTTGGGGTTCGAAGATTACGAGGCATTCGCTAAGAGCACACGGGCTCCTCCGTAAGAAGCCTCATGGAAATCGAAGAAGTGACACAAGTTCATGCTCGGGAGAAGTGGAAAGATCCACGCTCCGGGCTAACCGTCAGGCAAGAATAATTGGAGGTGCAGTATGAAGAAGGTTCTCCATCGTCCGGTGCTCAAGTGGTTCTACTTCAAGTTTCTCAAGCAGTATGTGAGATCCGAGTCGGCTCCGCTTACCTGGACCCAGTTGATTGACATGGTGCTGATTCGCATTGCCTGCCGGAACAGCGGTCTTCTTCAGGAAATCCTCGACGGTCTCTTCTGGAGTACCATGAATGAGAGTTACAAGACTCAACTGATCTCCTGGAGGCTGCGGGGGTATTCTCAGATTCCCGCACTGGTTGAGTGTCCCCAACCCAACCTTCTTAAGAAGGCGCACCCACTCGACGATTTGCCCCGTGCACGGTTCCCAGCGCCTGAACTTCGGAGAGCAGTGGCGGCAAATCCTAACGCGCCAATGGCTGTACTGGCAGTTTTGTCTTGCGATCCAGACAAAGAGGTTCGGCTGGCAGTGGCGAAATCTCTAGCGGCAACACCGCAGATTCTCGCTTGCCTCGCCGTCGACGAATCGGAAGATGTGCGCCATGCCGTCGCAGAAAATCCCAAGACCGATGGGAAGACGTTGCTGAGTCTTGCCTTGGTCAAGTATCGGTCCGCAGCCTAGCGGAAAGGAGTCTTCTGGGGGAAGTCTTCCCGCGGCGCGAAGACATCCCCCAGACCCCCTACAAAGCGCGCCGGCTCACGCCCGCGCAAGAAAAACAATGCTGCAACACAAGAAATGGGGAAGGGGAGTGCACACTCGTTAACTGTGAGGTAAAATGAGCGATCTTTGACTCCTAGCCACGCGAAGATACAAAGACCTTTGTCATCTGGTCGGTTGTAAATGCTAAATGGTGGCTGATGCCTGCTTGAAGCCATGTTTTCGGGTTTCCTGTTGGCTTTCCTTTCAGGGCTATTTCAGAAATGTACCGATCTCCAGGGCTGAACCAAGCTCCGGTAAATTCCGGCTGCATTGTGAGTAGATCCGCATTTGCTGGATATTGCGCGTAACCGGCTCCACTCTTATTCCGTAACCCTTCCCCTTTCATGACGACCCAGTAATCGTATGATGTGTAACGAATACTCGCGCTTATGTTCATGCCCAGTGTGGGTTTGGATAGGTAGGGGTTAAGGATTGTATAGTCTCCAAAGGTCGGTTTTCGCGGGAGTGCGTGATTCTTTACTGAGGTAAACCATGCTGTCCACTCACTGCGAGGAAACTCGTGACGTCCAACTGAGAGTCCCGTGAGATCTTTGCGAAATGCCCCTGAGACAACCGTCAAGGTTCGCCATTGCGTCATGTTTGGCACCTGAGAGAGAAGTGGTTCCAAGATTGAGTCTGAAGGCTGGTGGACTTTCAGGTCAATGACTACATGGATGTCGGCCTCTTTCAACCGCAGACGACTCATTAATCCATCCAGGGCAAGAGTCAGGTCTGGCCTATTCAAATCTTTCCGGTACAAGCGAAGACAAGCCCCTCGCTGATCTATCTCGCCTGTAATGCCGATGGCATCCTGTAGCTCAACATTAGTGGCTAACCCTGTCACTGGAATGATAGATAGGCCAAGATTTCGTGATTCATCAAAGAAATCTTTGAAGGTATCCGCTGAAACGCCAGAAGAGAACGGCCCAAAGTCAAAGAAGAAAGGCGTCGTGCCCCAGAGCTTTAGGAATGAAACGGGATATCTGAGAAGTAAATCTGGAGTGATCGGTCCCCACTCTGGCGCTTCGATTAGTGGAGTTAGTTTCGACTTTACCCACGGAAAGAGATCGCGAAGAGCGTGCTTCTCTGCCAGTTTCCATCGAAGGACGGGCACGTAATGGGTATGGTCAAACATTGACTACCTACCTTCCTTTTTAGAGAATTGATTTCTCCAGAAAAAGACGTTTAACCTGACCTAGCCCAATCATTTGGTTGAGAATTTTGTAATTTTTGGCTTCCCATCTCATCCGTCCGGCTACGATTGCAGGATGAATAGCCAACTCATCTGCCAAGAGCTTTGCAGTGTCGGGAGACCTGAGCACTCTTGCATGGCTTCTTTCCCACGCACTGCGTGGGATGAGCGCCTCGCGTGCTAGTTCGTCCGCTTCTTTTTCCTGTCGATCGGTGTTCGGCTCTGCATCCAAATCATCAAAGAATAAGGAGCTTGGGCTGAGGACATGCCGCCAAATATGGACGAGCTCGTGCATGAGGACAAACCAGAAATTGTCAATCCGGTCACGTCGGAGAGTGAGCCCAATGACAGGCTGCCCTGAGGGTGCCATCATAGCTGCACCGTCAATGTAGGTTTTCGGAAGATGCTCTTCGATCACGACAGCGATTCCATGTTTCAGTAGAAAATCAAGGGCAAGCGATGGCCCATCTTCTGTTCTGCTCAGTTTCGCTACCTTGCGAAGAAAATCCTGATTGATGACTCCTGGTTGGTAGCGGGCTGGGCATTGAAGAGCATTTGCACGGATAAGAATCCTGGTGCTCCAGGCAGCCAGGGCATAGTAATCAATCGGTTGATGGGAGCGAACGTGGTCCTTCTTAAGATACACATTGGCCATAGCTGGCGAGGGCATGATTTGGCCTAAGAAACCTCGTAAGATCTCGCCAATATTGTCCTGGCTGATTGAAGTAGCTTGTATCCACCCCCGTTTGACCATTTCTTTGACCGGAAACTTTCCCCAATCAATATCCTCTTCTTTCGAGCTGACAGAGGATTTTTGAAGCAGGACCAAAGCGGGAATCCCTAGCCCATAATGAAGCGCACGAATCATCGACAAGGAAAGCGGGCGCTTCCCTGCTAGTATTTCTGATGCTCTGCTACGGCTTCCCAGATAAGGGACGAGATCGTTCTGAGACAAATTCTGCTGTTCCATCCTAAACCGAATTGCGGTTAGTGCATCGGGAACCCCAATTGGAAAATGTTTCGCCTCATAAGCCTGTACGAGGGTTGTGAGAAGTTCAGCCGTGTCCGCTTCTGTGGTGCCAGGCACAGGGTCAAGGCTAATTAGCTTCTCAACCTCTTCCAAGGCAGATTGATACTCTGCATCGGTTTTTATAACTTTCATATGCACCCCTCTGTCAGAGCTCCCACTTGTCGTATTCTGCATGTGTGCCAATCCTCTGTATGATTACGGTCTGAAGATTGAAACCAACTTTGACGAGCAACCGATATTTGTTCCCTTTCACATTGAAGACGACACGATTGTCGGAGAGAAAGCTCACACTGGAATAGCGTGCCTTGATATCCAATGTTGTTCTCCATGAGGCCTCGCGGACTTCCTGAATCCATGTTTCAAGAGGGCCCTGAATATCGAGGTGATGCTTCATGAACTCATGGAGCATCTTCAATCCAATAAGCTGCATGGATGTACATCATACACTGTTCCCTTTAAGGGAACAAGATAAAAGGTACCAATTTGGGAACTTTATAATATGCTGTAAGTATTGATAAAGTACGTAACATCATAGATTTTAATCGTAGAAGGATGACCCAGAACCAGAAAAGTAGGCCAGGGGGAACATGAGGAAACGGCCCGTGACATGGTCTTCTCCACCAGGAAGGAGGACCCGACGATGGCAGCACGACGACTTGGACATACCCAAGAACAGATCCTGGCCGCCTTGCGGCACGCGGAGGGCGTGACAACCGTAGCCGAGGTCTGTCGGCCGGTGCGAATCAGCGAGCAGAGGTTTTACGTGTGGAAGCGAAAGTAGGAAGGACTGGGGCTGAGCGCGCTGCGGGAGTTGTGGCAACTCCGTGAGGAGAATGCCAAATTTAAACGCCTGATGGCGGATCTCGCGCTTGATCGACATATGCTGCAGGAGATTGTCCGAAAAAAGCTCTAAGGACATGTAGATGCAAATACTTATTAAATAGAAGCGCGCTGTTTGTTTGAGAAGTTTAGAATTTTGTGACAGGGAGATGATTGGTATGGCAAAAATTGGCCGCAACCAGCCTTGCCCCTGTGGAAGCGGTAAGAAGTACAAGCGCTGTCACGGATTTACAAACAACGAAGAGAATTTTTCCCGCCAAGCAGAAGATGCAATGACTCGCATTGAAGCTATGCGTGTGCAGCGAGAACGCCAACAAGGTCTCGGGAATCCGATTATCTCGGCCGAGGCCTTAGGCCGTCGGTTCGTAGCCGTGAAGAACCGCCTTCTGCACTCACAGAAGTGGAAGACGTTCCACGACTTTCTCTGCGATTACATCACAATGGCTATGGGATCGAACTGGGGCAATGCCGAGCTTGCCAAATCACTTGATCAGCGCCATCCAATCCTCGTTTGGTATTACCACCTTTGCGTGCATCAACAGCACTACGTGAAGCAGCCTGGCATGGTGCATTCAGCCCAGATGACCGGAGCAGTTGCTGCCTACATGCATCTCGCTTATGACTTGTATGCGCTCGACCACAACGCCGAGCTGCAAGAAAAGCTCATTGGCCGTCTTCGAGATAAAGACAACTTTGCAGGTGCACGTTATGAGGTTTATGTCGCAGCAACTCTAATTCGAGCAGGGTTCGAGATCGAATTTGAGAACGAGGATGACCGCAGCAGGTCACATTGCGAATTCACTGCAACATTCACGCGAACAGGCAAGAGGTTCTCCGTCGAGGCGAAACATCGAGCGGGTAGCAAGTTCAGGCTTGGCCGCCAGCTCAATCGCGCTTTGGCGAAGCAGGCCAGCCACCCACGCATAGTCTTTATCGACATCAATGTGCCAGATAACACAACCGGCATGGAGGTACCTGCGCACCTTCAAAGAGCTCTTGCAGACTTACGGGCATTCGAGGACCGAATCATCAATGGAAAGTCATTGCCCAATGCTTTTCTTGTGGTGACAAATACCCCGTGGCATCACCATCTTCAAGAGGATGCGTTCCGATGCTCTGCAATGGCTGAAGGGTTTCAGATTCCCGACTTCAAAGTCGATGCGATGTTTCCTAGTCTTCGTGCTGCGATTGAGGCCCGAGAACGTCACATCGAGATGCACGACTTATTGCGTTCGATGCAGGATCACACTGATATCCCATCAACCTTCGATGGTGAGATTCCCGAGTTTGCCTTCGGTGAGCGCGCACCACGGTTGCTGATTGGTCAACGCTATCTTGTGACAGATGATGGCACTGAGCGACCGGGGTTACTAACTACCGCGACCGTGGTGGAGCCGGAGCGCACTGCCTACTGCGGCCTGTCCTTCGAAAATGGCAAGTCAGCAATCTATACCTGGCCCTTGTCGGATGCTGAGATGGCCGCTTGGCGAAAGCACCCGGATACTTTCTTTGGTGAGGTGGGGCAACGCTCCACCAAGGCCAGGGACCCGTTGGAGCTTTATGATTTTATCCACAATTCCTATCGCCAGACAGCACGGGAGCGATTACTTGAGCTGATGGTTGGAGCTCCTGACATAGAACAATTGCGACAGTTGGATCAGCCGACCTTGGCGAGCATCTATGCTGAGCGCTGCGTCAACGCGATGATAGCAGTCAAACAGTGATCTGCCCTACTTAAGGTTTGGGCCGGTTGCACGGGCAGGTAGGTGCAGGAACCCACTAAAATTATTCAATACCCATCGTAGCAGAAAACAGCCGAGGCCCTCTCAACAGAGTCACGAGCGAGTGCACCCGGCTGTCCCTTGAGCAGTAGAGACTCAAAGAGGGCTGAATTCTCTGCAGAATGAATGGTTGCCAATCTTCAACGAACTGTCCAGAAATTAAGAGGGGCAGTACAGAAGCAGGTTGAGGCTGCAGCACAATTAGGGATTGACCAAGCCAAGGTGTCGAAGCTCTTAGCCGGTCAAATGGCAGGATTTTCCATCGAACGCCTCGTCCATTTTCTCTCGTTGCTGGGGCAGGATATCGAAGTTATAGTCCGCAGCGCTCCTCGTGGGCGACGATTAGCCCAGTCCGGGCCAGGATCACGAGAAAGGTGGCCAAGGTCGCTGGGTAGCGTCCTGTCATTCTGTTTAAGAAGCAGTGATTGACACCATTCTCCATTCCAGAACCATTGCACCTTTGAAAGAATGATAGCCAAATCTTTCAAAGCCAGAGGGAGCTTTGCAAGAACTCTTTTAGAACGGGAAATCTCGGAGGAAGGGAGAAGACCAGAGTGTCATCGACAGAAAAATAATTTCTTCCCATCTGTCTACATGGCGTCTACACCGGCGACTTGGAAGAGGACTGCGGATTGTAAGTAGTTGATTTTGGTGGGCCGTGTAGGGGTCGAACCTACGGCCCGCTGATTAAGAGTCAGCTGCTCTACCAACTGAGCTAACGGCCCACCGGGTATGTGTGTGGCGGATCTGTGTGCGGCTGCTGTCCCTTGCCTGTGTTTGGTGCGCCTGACAGGATTTGAACCTGTGGCCCTCAGCTCCGGAGGCTGATGCTCTATCCAGCTGAGCTACAGGCGCTCCTGCAACCAAGGGGGGTGAGACTAGCACAGGATTTTGACCTCTGTCTAGGCCGGATGCTGAAAAGGTTCGCCAGCAGCGTTCTCACTTCGCTTAGAGGCTCAACGTACCGAAAGGAGTACGCCTTCGCCTCTTCGCTCGCTGCGGCCTTGCTGGACGAACCTTTTGAGCATCCGGTGTGGTCCTGACCCGAATCGGTCATGTCTGCTGCTGCGGCAACGACTATACCTGACTGAAGCGAGGCGGGCGAGACGGGTGGGAAAAGCGCGACACGAAGTTCAAAGTTCCAAGCACCTCAGCCTTCCTCATCCGTCTTTCGGGGTAAGAACCCGTAGGGCAGGAATACTTCTTCTCCTGTCGATCCAGTGGCCTGACGAAGCGTTTCCAGAGAGGCGGCTTCCTCCTCCGCTAAACGATTTTCTTCCTCTCGGAATATGGAGGGAAGCCGCAGGATCGGGATGAAGGTTTGGACTTCGCAGGCACCGTGGATCAGACCGCGATCTTCTGTCGGGATGCCCATCGATCGGCAGGCCAGGGGACGATGTTGATAGACGCTACAGCGTCCGTCTGTTTCCAATGCTGGACAGGGATGATGGTGAAACTCTGTGACCAATCGATCGATGTCATGATCGGACCAATTGTCGAGCAGATCGCGGTGGGTCAGTTGTGGGAACGAGGCTTCCATGGCGGCGGTCTGTTTGATGGCTCGCTGTTCGATACGATGGCGGTGATCCGGCGGAAGGTCGGCGAGTCCCTGTTGGAGGGTGTGGACGTCGAGGAGGGTGATGGGAAAGGGGCCGATGCAACAGCTGGTGCAGCCGAGTCTGCAGGGGACTTCACCGAGCAGGGCGGCGGTTGCCCGCTGGAACCAGTGATCGGTTTTTTGATACAGCGGAGCAGGGTCGGACGGAGTGGGATCTAGGAGCCTGTCTGACACGGCGGCTCATTCTACCTTGACGGAAAGATCGACGATGAGATCGCCCTTGGGTGAGTAGAAGCCCTGGTTATCGATCTGGACGAGTCCGTTGCATTGGTCTTGGTAGAATTCCAGGATCCATCCGTTGAAGTCATAGCCTTCGTCGGTCATATCATTCTGGGCGAACCGAGTCGTGAGCACAAACCGCGCGCGTTCCACAAACGCACGCACGAGTCCTGCCTCGACATCGTCGTGAGCGGAGAGGAGGTCTAAGAACCGCTCCTTCTCTTTGTCGAATACGTCCTGATACGTGCCTCGATCCCGGACACAGACCACCTGGATCGGTTTTCTGTTTCGATCGTACCCAAGCGTCACCTGGACCCAGGCCCATTCATCCAACATGCTGTCGTCCATGTTCGGTGGAGCGATCGGTGTCTGACCGCGTGACGTGAGAAACTCCAAGAGCAAACGGAGCGGGGGAGAATTTTCCTTCTGACAAAACACGCGAGAATACTGGTGCAGCTCAACTTCTGCCGCGTCAGCCGGTTGGGCGGTCGATGGCAGAATATGTAGTTCTTTTGCCATGCTAGCGACTCCGGAATACGGCAACATTGACTCAAGAATAGGACAATAGTTTGTACTGTACGCTGGCTGGTCTCGAAACTGCAAGAAGCCGGTGAAGGCATTTCCCTACGCCTGGCCTGTGTTTTTCTGGTTGACAGCCTCGGAGCGCTTGGATAGACTCCCGCAGGTTTTCGCCGCTTCCAACAACAGGACTATTCGTTCATGAACATTCATCGAGTCTGAGCGGAGTCACGAGGGGCGAGTTTACTACATTTCACCATTCACCATCTTTGTTCTTTAAGGAGGTTGCTCGCATGGCTAAATCAATGACCAAGTCGCAGATCGCCGATTACCTGGCCCAGAAAACCGGCTTGACCAAGAAGGCCTCCGTCCAGCTCATGGACGACTTTGCCGCCTTGGCCTACAAGGAAGCGAAGAACGTATTCGTGATTCCTGGGCTCGGGAAGCTCGTCTTGGCGAACCGCAAGGCCCGCATGGGACGGAACCCACAGACCGGTGAGGCCATCAAGATCCCGGCCAAGCGTGTGCTCAAGTTCCGCGTGGCCAAGGCCGCCAAGGACGCGATCCTCGGAAAGAAGTAAGCGGAGGTCGTCCGGCGCAGCGTCGTACGTGACGCGCCTTCTTCCGGCTTCATTCACCCCGCATGAAGAATCATAGGGCCGGCTCCCCGAGAGGGGCGCCGGCCCTGTACGTTTATGGCTTCATTACATCGATGGGCCGAGCCCAGTTCCGCCCATACCGTCGTGCCCCACCAACCTGATCGCGTCACCGTCCTGAACCAGTGAGTCCTCGCTGGCAATCTTCTTATTGATGGTCACCAGCACTTTCTTCTCGCGAATGAGCTGGAGAAGATGGCGCAACTGAATGCCCTGGCGCTGAATCACCTGGCGGACGGACATGGGAGACGGAACATGACAGGCCAGGTCCCGTTCGCCATCGGCAGTTTGAAGCTGACCCATCAAAGAAATGGTAATCATGGTCGGACACTCCTCATCTTCAGTCGTGATATCCGCTTAGCTCGCATTATTCATCAGCGCTCCTGCTGGCCCCCCACCCCTCCCTCCCCCATATTATGGGGGAGGGTAAGGGAGGGGGGGGCGAGAGGCGCGGGGCCAGAGGCTAGGGGCAAGGACTTCCCGTCGAAAGCACGGCTTCTTCCCTCTAGCCACTAGCCTCGCGCCCCTGGCCTGGCCGGTTGGCGCGATTTCGCGCAGCGAGGCATGGTGCCCGTTGACTCCGTGCCGGTCGCCATCGATAATGCTCGGCCATGCCGTCGTTGGATATCCAAAATTCCGGGATGCCGGATTTGCAATTTGTCCTGTTCGTGTCGGCCCTCTGCACGGCTGATCTCACGACACTGAATGTGCCGTTGGAACTTCGAACCATCATTTTCGACCGTTGTTGGGCACTCACCCATACCGAAGCTCCACCGACTGATCCAAAAGAGCGAGTGCTCGATCTTCGCGAGGGCACAGAATTGACGCTGGAAGCCTGTCTATCAACGATCCGCTCGTTGCTGGCGGACGCCGGCATTCGTACCCTCACCTGGGACCATCCAGTGAGTGAGCCGACCCACGAGAGCACGCCGGCCGCGAAGCCGTTGATCGATCGGCTTGGGCAATTGTACCCCGATCCTCCTGAGATCGTCGATCCCGAAAACCCAGCGTCTGGTTAGCAGCGCGAGCAACGCAGGCTAAGGTCGAGGTTCAGGTTGAGCGAAGATCTAATTTTCTTCGTCTGAGGCTCAACCTTAGCCTGAGCCTCAACCTTCTTTGCACCGGCGGAACTTTTCAGCATCCTGCTAAGAGGAGCATCATGCGGGTCACGACAACCGATATCCCAGGCCTGTTGCTGATTGAGCCGGACGTCTTCCGCGATCCACGGGGACTCTTTCTTGAGACATACCATGCACGCCGGTACGTAGACGCCGGCGTTCCCGGCCCCGTTGTCCAGGATAACCTTTCACAGTCTCTGCGGGGCACGTTGCGCGGGCTCCACTATCAAGAACCGCACGCCCAAGGGAAGCTCGTGATGGTGACAGAAGAAGCCGTCGATGATGTCGTGGTGGATATTCGAAAGAGGTCACCGAGCTTTGGCCGGTGGTATGGAGCAGAGCTCTCGGCGGAGAATCGGCTCCAAGTCTATGTGCCACCAAGTTGTGCGCATGGATTCTGCGTGACCAGCGACCGCGCGTCGTTTCCGTACAAGTGCACGGACTATTATGCACCGAGCAACGAGCGGGGCATCGTCTGGAACGATCCGGCCCTTGCCATTCCCTGGCCGGTTGCGACACCCATCTTGTCCGCCAAAGACCGCATCTGCAAATCCTTGGCCGAGATGGAACCGGAGTTGCCACGGTATCGACCGGCCGGATGATGAGGCCCCATTGATTCCACGAGGACCGCTATGTTATTCACCGAGGGCATAGTGATAAGATCTCGGACACAGTGACGGTACGCGTTCTAAGCATAAGGAGGATACGATGGGAAAGAGTTTAAAAGGAACCAAGAGCCACGACAATCTCAAGGGTGCATTTGCCGGTGAGTCCCAGGCCAATCGGCGCTATCTCTATTTCGCCCGACGAGCGGACATTGAGGGTTTCCCCGATATCGGAGGCTTGTTCCGCGATACGTCCGAGGCAGAAACCGGCCACGCGTTCGGGCACCTGGATTTCTTGAAGGAAGTCGGGGATCCGGCGACCGGGGTGCCGATCGGCAATACCGAAGCAAACCTAAAGTCGGCGGTCGAAGGCGAAACCTACGAGTACACACAGATGTACCCTGGCATGGCCAAAACAGCCAGGGATGAGGGATTCCCTGAACTTGCCGAATGGTTCGAGACGCTCGCGAAGGCAGAGCGGTCCCATGCGAATCGCTTCACGAAGGGGCTCGACAGCCTGAAGCAAGGCTGAGAAGAGCTGACAGCAGTCGGCAATCAGCGGTCAGCGACCAGTGCATAGTTCATTTGGTCTGTCTCGTTTGTTTGGTCTATTTGGTTTGTCCGATTCAAACCAAAGAAACACAATAAACCAGATGAACCAGAGAAACGTGACCAGGGTTGCTGGCCGCTGATTGCTTTCTGATCGGAGCAACGTGAATGGTCTGAGCCTGATCAATCCCATCGACCCCGCGCAACTCCAGAAAAACACGCAGCGCATCTATGAAATCTGCGATGGCTGCAGGCGCTGCTTCAATCTGTGTCCGTCGTTCAACACGCTGCTCGACGGCATCGATCGATCTGAGGGAGACGTCGCTAAGCTCACACCGACCGACCACCATCGGATCGTCGATGAGTGCTATTACTGTAAACTGTGTTTCAACCACTGTCCCTATACACCGCCGCATCAGTATGCTCTCGATTTTCCCCGCTTGATGATCGCGTGGAAAAAGCATCTGGCCGCGACGCGGGGGGTGAGTTGGCGCGATCGGTTATTGATCAAGACGGATGTGATCGGGACCCTTGGGAGTCTGCTGGCGCCAGTTGCCAATTGGATCCTGGGCCTCCGGTTTCTTCGCCGGATCATGGAGTCATGGGCCGGTCTGCATCGGGATCGACAGGTCTTGCGATTTTCTCCCGAGTCGTTTATTCATTGGTGGGAGCGGCGTGGAAAGGCACAGGTTCCAACCTCTGCACAGCGAAAGGTCGCGCTGTTTGGAAGTTGTATGGTCAATTATCAAGCGACGGATATCGGCAAAGCGACGATCCAGGTTCTCGAAAAGAATGGTGTGCATGTCGTGATTCCCGAACAGCGTTGTTGCGGCATGCCCTCGTTCGATCTCGGCGATACGGCGGCGATTCAGCAGGCGGCTTCGGTGAATGTCGCATCGTTTTTGCCCTGGGTGGAAAAAGGCTACGATATTGTCGCGCCGGTGCCCAGTTGCAGCTTAATGTGGAAGCGGGAATATCCCGAAATCGTAGAAGGCGACGAGGTGAGGCGCGTAGCGGAACGGACGTTCGATGTTTGTGAATATCTCATGAAGTTAAAGCGGGAGGGTGCACTGGCCACAGACTTTCGGCAAAAGCCTGGGCGAGTCGCCTACCAGGTGCCCTGCCATTTGCGGGATCAGAACATCGGATTCAAATCCAAGGAACTCATGGAGTGCGCCGGCGCGCAGGTCGAGGTGATTGAGAAGTGCTCCGGGCACGACGGTTCATGGTCCGCCAAGACGGAGTTCTTTCCCCTTTCGATGCTGATCGCACAGAAGGCCGTTCGAGTGATTGAACAGGGTCCGGCCGATCTTGTCGCCTCCGATTGCCCACTGGCGGGATTGCAGCTGGATCAGGCCGGTGCCATGGCCCATACCGGCGGCAGGCCGACACAGCACCCGATTCAAATTGTGCGCGATGCCTATGGATTGCGGCTATGAACCCCTTGACCACCCAAGACCTCTTGCCTGCAACAGAGTATGAGCGGCAGCGGGAGCAGTTCCGCTCACACATCATCGCGCTCAAGCAGCGGCGCCGGATTTCCGTCGGGCCGCTCATCACGCTCATCTTCGAAAATCGTGACACCTTACGGTTTCAAACTCAGGAAATGATCCGGGTTGAGCACATTCTCGATCCACACAAAGTTCAGGATGAATTGGACGTCTACAATGCCCTCATGCCGGAGTCCGGTGAGTTGAGCGCCACGTTGCTGATTGAGATTACGGAGCAGGACAGGATGAAAGAATGGCTCGATGTATTCATGGGGCTCGATCACGGCGAAACCGTCGCGATCCGCGCCGGAAGTCAACAGATATTCGGGCAGTTCGAAGGCGGCCACAGTCATGAAACCAAAATCAGCGCGGTGCATTTCGTCCGATTCAGGCCGACCGCGTCGATGACAGCCGCGTTCGCCGATTTGCGCCAGTCTGTTATGCTAACGGTGCATCATCGCGAGTACCATGCCGAAACGCCTGTGCCAGGGAGCATGCGCGAAGAGTGGCTCTCCGACTTATAATAGTGCTGAGTGCTGAGAATTGAGTGCTGAGTGTTAGAAGTGAGAATTAGCTGATGTCGAAAGTCTTGCTGACAAAACGCATTGAGTTTGCCGCGGCGCATCGTTATATCAAGCCTGAATGGGATGAGGCCAAGAACCGTGCAGTGTTCGGCCTCTGCTACAATCCACCGGCGCACGGGCATAACTACATGGTCGAGGTGACGGTCTTAGGCGAGGTGGATCCGAAGACCGGCATGGTCGTGAATCTCTTCGATTTGAAGCGCATCTTGCTCAATGTGCTCGAAGAATTCGACCATAAGAATTTGAACCTGGATATGCCCTACTTCGAGAGCCGGATTCCCACATCGGAAAACCTGGCATGTGTCCTCTGGGGCAAGTTGGATGCGCAGAAAGATATCGGTACGCTCCATGCGATTCGGTTGTACGAGGATGAAGACCTGTGTGCCGAAGTGACGGCGGCGGCCGGGCTCGACGTCGCCAGCATCACGCGACGCTATTCGTTCACGGCCCTGCAGGATGGCCATCAAGGCCGCGAGTGGGACTGCTTCGTCACAGTTCATGGCACGATAGATCCGGTGACCGGGATGGTGACGGATATCGGTGCGCTGGATCGCTTGGTACAGGATAAGGTGGTGCAGACGTTCGGCCATCATGAGCTTCGTCAGGCCTTCGGGACTCAGCTCGTGACCGGTGAGCAGCTGGTCAAACACATCTGGACACAACTGGTCTCTTCTCTCTCACCGGGAAGATTATCGAATGTTCGCCTCGTTCAGTCTCGGGACCTGTCTTTTGAATACGCAGGCTGACGCGTCTAACAGGATACTGAAAAAGTCCGCCAGCACAAAGAAGGTTGAGGTTCAGGCTAAGGTTGAGATAAAGACAGGCTGATCTTCGCTCAACCTTGACCTCGACCTCAGCCTACTTCATTCGCTGCGGCCTTGCTGGACGGTCTTTTTGAGCATCCTGTGGGGGGCGTTCTCCTCGATCCCCAGATGTGAAGGTAATCGAAGATCTGCAGTGCCACAACATTTTTCCCGCAGCCTGTTAGGTATGTTCATTCCAGGCGTTCTATGACCACACGTCTGACTGTTGCGATGCTGATGGTGTGCCTTTCGTGGACATCGGTCGCCTGGTCTGCCGAGGAAAGGGAGGCGATCGAGAGGACCGTCAAGGAAGCCGCCATGGCAGCCGCAACCTTCTCCGAAACGAAAGACAAACAAGCCGTGTTGAAGCTGTACACCAAGGACTATGTCGGTATTCAGGATGGCGAGACGGAGACCCGGGATTCCATTGAGAAGTGGCTGTCTGACTATGAATCTGAACTCAACAAGGGAAGCACCCTGCGCTTTATCAGCGTCGTGTCGAACCTGCGCGTTCGGATGCCTGGCCCAACGACTTGGGCTACCTACGACTACGTGTTTCAAGCGGTTAGGAAAGGCGAACTCGAGGGGCAGGACTCCGGGCTATGCACCACGCTCTTGCGCAAAGAAGGTTCAGCCTGGCTGATCTTTCATGAGCATTGTTCAAAGACAAGAACGGGGCTAGGGAAATAAGGGCCAGCCTCTCATTCCGCACCACCGCCTTCAATCTCTATCCGTAGCCAGCGATCAGCGTGGTGTGAACAAAGCCCTATTTCAGTAAATGATCCGAAATCAGTGCGGCGAGTTCTGCGGGCTCCACCACCCCTTCACGGGTGAGGAGCAGCTTGCCGTTGGAAAAGAAATGCGTCGTGGGGTAGGTCTCAAAGGTGTGGCTTTTCTTAATCTCGCGGCAGCGGCCAGGCACGTGCATCTTGGCCTTGCCAACTTTTACGTCGGGAAACTTGGCGGCGGTTTCCTCCAGGATCGGGTCGTAGGTCTTGCAGGGTTCGCAGGTCGCTAGGCCGTAGGCGACGATCGACGCGGGCGCGTCGGTAAATTCCTTATAGTTTTCGTCTCTGACGTCTTCGACGATCCCGGGCATGATTCAAAGTGCTGAGTGCTGAGACCAGAGAGTATCCTCCCCAACCTCAGCACTCAGTTCTCAGTACTGGTTAGCTTAATTTTGCGAGAGCCGCGAGGATGTCCTTGTCTTCCCGCGCCACCTTGATTTCCTGGACCTTGGCGTAGGCAACCTTGCCGTTCTTGTCGACGATGACGGTCGCACGCTTCGAGCAGTTCAACGGTTCGAAGTACAGACCGTAGCCTTTTGCCGTGGTCCGATGCACGTCCGACAACAGCCGATGTTTGAGATCCATGGAATCAGCCCAAGCCTTGTGCGAAAAGAAGCTGTCGCAGCTGATGCCGAAGAGTTCCGCGTTGGCCGATTGGAACTTAGGAAAGTCATCGGTCAAGCACTTATTCTCACCTTGACAGACGGGGCTCCAGTCCAGCGGATAGAAGCAGAGCACGACATTTTTCTTGCCTTTGTAGTCGCTCAGCTTCACGTCCTTCTGGTCCTGATCCTTTAAGTTAAAATCCGGCGCAGTATCGCCCACCTTGATTTCTGCTGCTACGTCGCTCATCTCTGTACCTCCTTCACTGGGTTTAATCCGGCCTCTGACACTGGCACCTGCAATTTTGTACCGTGCGGCTAGAAAGCTTGTCAACGGTCCTGAAGGCCTAGCAGAGGTCTATGTGACCCATACGTGGCTGGTAAAGTAGGAGAGCTTAAGAGAGTTATGGTAGTGGGCGAATTTCTCGAAAACTCAGCATGCGCCCGGCTGGTGCAGCGGTGCGGTGATTGGCAATCTCAACATTCTGACCCAAGGAACCTACACGGATGTGGCTTCCGACTTTTGGCGACTGCCCAGTCCTCGTCAATTCATCTGCCGTTTCTCTGAGGAGATCGCGCACGGGCTGGTCTGGAAGACCGGGAGGAAGAAATATTTCTAGTTCATCCACCCCAAACTTGCTAAGACCAAGGGTGTAGCACCAGCTCCGCTGACTCTGCTCATCCTCGCCCTGCGTGATCGGGATGTGATCGACGGCGACAAAGTGAGTGAGGGGACGATCCTGCCAATCCGACGGGTTTACATACTGGTTGGTGATGATGTCATGCGCTGTGCCTTGCGTGAGGAGCGTGAGGCCTCGCGCGAGTCGCGCGGCAAAGAGTATCGTGTCCGGCATGTCTCGCGGGGATACGAGGGAAGGCGCGACCGCACCCATCACGTCGTGCTCCCAAGCCAGCTTCTTCATGACATCGGCGACATGGCTCATCGGCAACGGCATCACGACATGGGCCGACCAGGGGCCGTGAGTCGCTTGCCAGGATTCTGTTGAACCCGCTTCGTGGTGAATGGTCAGTGGCCCGCCATACTCCCGTTCATACCAGGTCTTCAGTTCGTCTGTGGCCGGCGCAGTCCCCCGGTAGCCGATAAAGTAGAGCGGGGGACGGCGGGCGGAGGGTTTGGGACTTTTCTTTCTGATCCTCATTGTTGCACGAGAGACTATTTGCTGGATTTGCGGGCCTTGCGGCGGTCATCAGGGTTGAGAAGCCGTTTGCGGATACGCAGGCTCTTCGGCGTGACCTCAACCAGTTCATCCGGGCCGATATATTCGAGTGCGAACTCCAGGCCCATTTCCCGTGGCGGCGTGAGGACCAACGCTTCATCGGTGCCTGAAGCCCGCATGTTGGACAGGTGTTTCTCTTTACAAACGTTGACGTCCATGTCTTCATCCCGGCTATTCTCGCCGACAACCATCCCGCGATAGACTTCCACGACGGGGCCGATAAACATGACACCTCGTTCTTGGGTCATGAAGATGGCATAGCCGGTGCTGGTTCCGTCTTCGTGCGCGACGAGGGATCCGTGTGTTGCCACCGCGAGATCGCGCTCTTCCACCGGTTCGTACGCGACGAAGACATGGTGCATGATGATGGTGCCCCGAGTCTTGGCGACCAAGAGATTTTTGAGCCCCATGATGCCACGGGTGGGGATATGGTACTCCAGATGCATTTCGCTCGGTCCGGCATCGGAATGGATGAGTCGCATGTGGCGCAACTCACCGCGGCGTTTGCCCAGCTCTTCAATCACGGTCCCTTGATAGGTTTCAGGCACCTGGATGGTTAGTTCCTCATAGGGTTCGAGGACTTTGTCCCCTTCCCGGTGGACAATCACTTCCGGTTGCGAGACTTGCAGCTCATATCCCTCCCGCCGCATCTGTTCGATCAAGACGCCGAGATGGAGCTCGCCGCGGCCGGCTACGAGGAATTTATCCGCGCTATCCGTCTCGCTCGCGCGCAATGACACATTGGTTTCGAGTTCTTTGAAGAGTCGGTCGCGCAAATGCCGCGAGGTCAGGTACTTGCCTTCCCGTCCTGCGAACGGGCTATTATTCACGGAGAAGGTCATTTGGACGGTCGGCTCGTCGACCGTGACTCGGGTCAGGGCGACCGGGTGTTCCGCGTCAGCAATTGTATCGCCGATGCTCACCACCTCGTCCAGGCCGGCCACCGCGACAATTTCTCCTGCCTCGGCCCGTTCCATATCCGTCCGTTCAAGGCCGGAGTAGACCGCGAGATCCGACACTTTTCCAGGGAACTGTGCGCCATCCTTTCCGATTACGACCACATTCTGTCTGCGGGCGATCGAACCGGACTGAATCTTCCCCACACCCATCTTGCCTTTGTAAAGGTCCTGAATCAGGGAGAGGACCAGGATCTGGAGCGGCGCGTCGGCATCGATAGCCGGTGCGGGAATCTTGTCCAGCACGGTGTCGAGGAGCGGCGTAATGTCCGTGCCGGGCTTATTCACGTCGAGCGTCGCGGTGCCCTTGATCGCCGCCGTGTAGACGATCGGGAAATCGAGCTGCTCGTCCGTGGCGCCGAGATGGACGAACAAGTCGAAGGTCCGATTCACCACGTCATCGATCACCGCGTCCGGCCGGTCGATCTTGTTGATGACCACGATGGCCTTGTGGCCCAGCGCTAAGGCCTTCCGCAACACGAAGGTCGTTTGCGGCATGGGGCCTTCTTTCGCGTCGATCAAGATCAGGACGCCGTCCACCATGCGCAGGGTCCGTTCGACTTCACCACCGAAGTCGGCGTGCCCCGGCGTATCGACGATGTTGATCTTCACGCCCTTGTAGGTCACGCTGGCGTTCTTAGCCCGAATGGTAATCCCGCGCTCACGTTCCTGGTCCATCGAGTCCATGATCCGTTCGCCCATATCGTCGATCTTGCGATGGACATGGGTCTGTCGGAGGACGGCGTCGACCAACGTCGTCTTGCCATGGTCGACGTGGGCGATGATCGCGATATTCCGGATATCGCTCCGGCGCTCTTTGGGATCGAGTTGTGTCGTGACGGGAGATTCCGATGCGGCTGTCTGGTCCATAGATATTGCTACATGCTCCAAAAAAAAGACGCCCAGGAATCCAGGCGTCGTACGGCAGTATACCCGAAGCATGATGTCCGGCACAAGCGATGCCAGCAGAAAGTGCGGGGGCTGGCACGACGGTACCGGCTTGAATCTTGAGTTTTGAGGGCCTCCACGGTATGGTGACCTTGGTATTTTTCTCAGGAAACCAAGCCTAACCCCGCATAACCATGATAGATCGACCGATACAGCTACAGGATCCGCTTCATCCACCACCACCTCGCCGCTCATGGCGCTGGTGGCAGATCTCGCTCCTGGGCCTGGGGGTAGCAGCCTTGATCGGGGGGCTGACAGCGGGCGGGTTGCTGTGGTACCTCTCGAAAGACCTCCCCGCGTTGGACCAATTGGGGACATATCAGCCAAGCTTGGTGACACAGGTCTATTCGAGCGATCAACAGCTCATCGGTCAATTTTTCATCGAGCGGCGCATCCTGACCCCGGTGGCGGATATTCCCGAACGGTTGCGGCGTGCGGTCATCGCGGTCGAGGATGTCCGATTCTTCGAACATCCCGGCCTCGACTACATCGGCATGCTCCGTGCGGCCTGGACGAATGTGCGCCGAGGGAGCAAGGTCGAAGGGGCCAGTACCATCACCCAGCAGTTGGCACGGTCGCTGTTCCTCTCATCCGAACGCACCTTCGACCGCAAAGTCCGCGAGCTCATTCTGGCCTACAAGATGGAATTGGTCCTGACAAAAGAGCAAATCCTCGAACTGTATTTGAATCAGATTTACTTCGGACAAGGCGCCTATGGCGTCGCCTCGGCGGCGCAAACGTATTTTGGAAAAGACCTCTCCGCCCTCACGATGGGAGAATCGGCATTTCTGGCGGGTCTCCCGAAATCGCCGAACCACTATTCGCCCTTCAAAGCCTACGACCGTGCAAAAAAGCGACAGGAGCATGTACTGGCACGCATGGAAGAGGCGAAGTTCCTTACCACGGCGGAACGCGAACAGGCCGCAGCGGAGATGCTCAATTTCCGTCGTCCCGGCGCTGAACAGGCTGCGCCCTACTTCGTGGAGTATATCCGGCAGATGCTGGTCGCAAAGTATGGCGAAGCGATGGTGTACAAGGGCGGACTCAAGGTTTTTACGACATTGAATATGGAGATGCAGAAAGCTGCTGAAGCGGCCTTTGCCGCCGGTCTTCGCGAATTGGATAAGCGCCAAGGGTGGCGCGGCCCGCTCCGAACGGTCGACGTGACTGCGCCAACCCCGCCCATGGTTGCAGCGGCGACTGATCAGGTACTAAAAGTAGGAGATTATCGCGAGGGGTTCGTCACCAAAGTCGCAACGGACTATTATCTGGTGCAGATCGGCACAACGGTGGCCAAACTCGCGTTTGACGATATGGCATGGGCGAAGCGCCGTCTTACTGGGTCGGATACGGCGAAAGATGTCGTGATCAATCTGAACCTCAAGCAAGTGCTGAAGCCCGGCGATGTCATCGAAGTGATGGTGAAGAAGCTGGATCGTGTCATCGTCCATGTGCAACTGGAGCAGACTCCCCTTGTCGAGGGAGGGTTGATTGCGCTGGAGCCAGGCAAAGGTGCCATTCGGGCCATGGTCGGAGGCTACGATTTCGGTCGCAGCGAGTACAATCGGGCCGTGCAGGCCCACCGCCAGCCCGGATCCGCCTTCAAGCCGATCATCTACGCGACGGCCATGAATCAGGGCATGGGTCCCGCGTCAGTGATCCTCGATGCGCCGGTTGTCTACGAGCAAGAACAGGATGAGAAAACGTGGAAGCCGGAGAACTACGGAAGAAAAATCCATGGCATGGTGAGTTTGCGGGACGCCTTAGCTCACTCGCACAACCTGGCGACGGTCCGGTTACTGGACAAGGTTGGCGTAAAAAATGTCATTGATTTTGCGAAAACGGTTGGGATCACCAGTCCGCTGGCGGCTGATCTATCACTGGGACTGGGCTCATCCTCCGTCGGGCTGATGGAATTGACCTCCGCCTATAGCGTGTTGCTCAACCAGGGAAGCCGTGCGGAACCATACGCGATCCTGTTCGTGAAGGACAATGCGGGAAAAGTGCTTGAACAGGCGGAACCGCAAGCCATTCCTGTGATTTCCAAAGAAACGGCGTATTTGGTCACCAACATGATGGAAGATGTGATCCAAAAGGGGACCGGCCAGGCGGCCAAAGGGATCGGACGTCCGATTGCTGGAAAAACCGGAACCACAGACGAGTTTATCAATGCATGGTTTATCGGCGGTGCGCCGAACTTGGTCACGGGCATCTATGTCGGATTCGACGATCGACGTTCACTCGGCGAGGCGGAATCGGGAGCGCATGCCGCGCTGCCTATTTGGATCAATTTCATGCAGAGCGCGCTCAAGCCGCTACCGATCATGGCCTTTACCATTCCGGAAGGCGTCACGTTCGTCAAGGTCGATCCGGCGACGGGGTTACTCGAGGACGAGCAAGGGGGACAGGCTAGTACTGTCGAACTCTTTACCAAGGGCAGCGAGCCAACTCAAGCAACTCAGCGCCGACTGGACCCGATTGATTTTTATAAATTGGATCAAATTCCCGAAGGAGCGCTGTAGCCCGACGGGACAGGCGAGGGTTGATCTGGTTCATCTGGTCTATCTGGTCTGTCTGGTTCAACCAAACAAACAAGACAGACCAGATAAACAAGAGAGACCAGCCGGTCCTCGCGCGCCACACCGAGCAGTTCGAAACCCAGAACCCTGCCCCCAATCGGGGGTGTCTACGGAATCGGAGGGAGCTCACCCTGTCTCCTTTTCCTGCCCAAGGAGAGTGCAATGAGCAATGGAGAATATATCTGGCTTCCAATCGAATACCGTGAGTTTCACGATATCCCAAGAACATTTGTCGTGAATGATGGCACTGGATCGTATTTCTTCGATTGCTCTTTTAGTGATGAACTCGATGAGTACCCAGATGAGTTTATTGTCTATAAGTTACACGAAAAGGTTTCTCATAGTGGAAGTACATTTCCCTGGAATGAATTGCACAAGTATGGAAAGCGTGTTGGGTCTATCAGAATCGAAAGTGTGATTTTTGATAAATCGAAGAGAAAGTCGATTCGTAGTGATGTGCTTGCGTCTTTAACTGGTGGATCATGAGGAAGCTCTGGCAAAGAGACAAGAAGAATGGACTGGCTACTTTTCTAGCTGTCCCGTCCGCGTGTCCGCGGCGCAGATTGGGGGCTTTCCCGATGCGCCGTACTCCGGCTCTCTACCCTGGACTGTGCACCGCTTGATCCCGCTGCCGTTCCCACGCCACGGTCAGCGTCGGCCTTTCTCTTCAGGGCTGCTCAAAAAGGCTCTCTGGCAAGGCCGCAGGGAGCGGGACGACTGAGGCGTACTCTTGCGGTACGTCGCAGGGAGGCACGCGACTGAGAACGAAGTCAGGAGCCTTTTTCAGCGGCCGATCTAGTAGGTGTCGGTCGGTGGGCACGTGCAGACCAGATTCCGATCCCCATAGGCTTCGTCGATGCGGCTCACGCTGGGCCAGAATTTATGGTCGCGTACCCAGGGAGCGGGAAAGGCAGCCTGCTCGCGGCTGTAGGATCGATTCCATTCGGTGGCCGTCACCACCTGTGCCGTGTGGGGAGCATTCTTCAGCAGATTATTTGTGCGCGGCTGGCGGCCCTCGACGATGTCTTGTATCTCTGCATGAATAAAGATCAGCGCCTCGCAGTACCGGTCCAACTCGTCCCTCGTTTCGCTTTCCGTCGGTTCGATCATGAGTGTCCCGGCAACCGGGAACGAGACCGTCGGAGCATGAAACCCATAATCCATCAATCGCTTGGCCACATCCATCGCTTCAATTCCCGCAGTCTCCTTGAACTGACGTAGATCGAGAATAAACTCGTGCGCGACGAACCCGGACGTTCCCCTGTAGAGGACAGGATAGTATTTCTCCAGCCGTTTGGCCATGTAGTTGGCGCTCAAGATCGCCACCTGCGTCGCCTTGGTTAAGCCGTCGCGTCCCATCAGGGCGATATAGACCCAGGAAATCGTCACGATGCTGGGACTGCCGTATGGCGCCGCCGATACTGCTCCGATGGAGTCTTGCCCGCCCAATTGTGTCACCGGATGGCTGGGAAGAAACGGCGCGAGATGCCGCGCGGAGACGATCGGTCCCATCCCAGGCCCTCCCCCGCCATGGGGGATACAGAACGTCTTGTGTAGATTCAGATGGCAGACGTCCGCGCCAATATCACCAGGCCGGCAGAGCCCCACCTGGGCATTCAAGTTGGCGCCATCCATATAGACTTGCCCGCCGTGCGTATGGACGATCTGACAGATGCGCCGCACGTCCGCCTCGAAGACGCCGTGGGTCGAGGGATAGGTCAACATGAGCGCTGAGAGCCGATCGCGATGCTGAGCGGCCTTGGCTTCAAGATCGGCTAATTCCACATTGCCCCGTCGATCGCAGGCAACTGTCACAACCGTCATGCCCACCATCGCCGCACTGGCTGGATTCGTGCCGTGCGCGGATACGGGAATCAAACACACATCCCGATGCTCTTCACCCTGGCTCCGATGGTACGCCCGAATCACCATCAACCCCGTATACTCGCCCTGAGAACCTGCGTTCGGTTGCAAGGACACAGCGGAGAGTCCGGTGATCTCGGCCAGCCAGGCCTCCAGCTGATGGAACAACTTTTGATACCCTTTGGTCTGTTCGATCGGCGCAAAGGGGTGAAGCCGTGAGAACTCAGGCCAGGTGACCGGCAACATCTCGCTCGTCGCGTTCAGCTTCATGGTGCAGGACCCCAAAGGGATCATTGAATGGACGAGCGACAGATCTTTCGCCCCGAGACGATGGATATACCGCAGCATCTCATGTTCCGAGTGATAGCGGTTGAACACCTCGTGGGTCAGATACTTGCTGGTGCGGGCGAGATTCGCGGGAAAACTTGTATCGACGCTGTGGCTCAAGTTCCGCACCTGAAAAGGCAACCGATCGTGGCCGATAAAAATTTCCATCAGGCGGCGGATTTCGTCTTCCGTACTCACCTCATCCAGCGCAATCCCGACGGAGTCGTCTTCATCCCGGCGAAGATTGATGCCGGCTTCGTTGGCCCGGACCAAGATGGACTCGGACTGCATCTTCGTCAGACGGACTCGGATCGTATCGAAGTACGATTCCCCTACGACGTCGAATCCGAGCTGCCGCAATCCCGCTGCCAGCACCACAGCCAAACCATGCACACGCTCGGCAATCCGCCGCAAGCCCTCCGGCCCGTGGTAGACCGCGTACATGCTTGCCATGATGGCTAAAAGCACCTGGGCCGTACAAATATTGCTCGTCGCCTTCTCACGTCTGATGTGTTGCTCGCGGGTCTGCAGGGAGAGTCGGTAGGCAAGCTTCCTCGTGACATCCTTAGACACGCCAACGATGCGTCCCGGCATCTGCCGCTTGAATGCCTCAGCGGTCGAAAGAAACGCGGCATGAGGGCCGCCAAATCCGAGCGGGACACCGAATCGCTGGCTAGAACCCACGGCGATATCTGCTCCGAATTCTCCCGGTGGGCGCAAGAGGGTTAAGGCCAGCAGATCGGTGGCGACCACCACAAGGACTCCGGCTGCATGGGCCTGTGCCACCAGCCCGCTGTAATCCCCGACATAGCCGTCGGTGGCCGGATACTGAAGCAGAATGCCGGCCAGCTGAGGGTGGGAAAAGTCGATGGTCTGCGTCCGCCCTACGCGCAACGTCATGCCGAGCGGTTCCGCCCGCGTCTGCATCACCGCAATGGTCTGGGGGTGACAGTCTTGCGAGGCGAAGAACTCTGTCCTCTCGTGACCGGACGAACGGGAAATGGCGAGACACATGGCCATCGCTTCCGCTGCCGCCGTGGCTTCATCCAGGAGCGAGGCATTGGCTAAGGGCAAGCCAGTGAGGTCGCTCACCATTGTTTGAAAATTCACGAGTGCTTCCAAGCGGCCCTGGGAAATCTCGGCCTGATAGGGTGTGTACTGGGTATACCAGGATGGGTTTTCGAAAATATTGCGCTGAATCACGCCGGGCGTCATGCAGTCGTAATAGCCCATGCCGATCAAGGAACGGTAGAGCTGGTTTTCTGCGGCGATGGAGCGGATCTCTTCCAGCACAGCCTGTTCGCCACGGTGAAGGGGCAGATCCAATTCCTTCCGCAAACGAATGTCGGCGGGCACCGTTGCCTCGCTCAATTTCTCCAGCGATTGCAAGCCGAGCGTAGCCAGCATCTCGTGAGCTTCAGCGTCGGTGGGGCCAAGATGGCGATGGATAAACGTGTCGGTCGGGCTCAGAAAGTCCGGTGTGGCCATGGGGTTCGTCTTGTCCTTTGAAATTGTCTCGTCGGTTGAGCGCCCTGATATACTGACTGACCCAGTCGTGACCAGCAGGATATCACGCTCACTTCCTATTCTCCAAGAGTCAGGAGAAAGTTTCTAGACTTGCCTTCAGACCGCGAGTCACGTAAGAGTGCAGACCATAAGCAGGAGGCTGAAAAAGTCCGCAGGCTTCGTTCTCGCATCGCTTAGATCCTCAACGTACCCCTGAGGGTACGTCTCCGGTCTTCACTCGCTGCGGCCTTGCCTGACAAACTTTTTGAGCCTCCTGCCGGGTATTCTCTTCTTGTTTCGACACGCAGGCCATGAAACTACACGACATTCTGATCATCGGAGCCGGTCTGGCAGGGATGAGGGCGGCGGTTGCCGCCCCGCCGGATCTCGACGTCGCCGTCATATCTAAAGTCCATCCGGTTCGCAGCCACTCTGTGGCTGCGCAGGGGGGGATCAATGCGGCGCTGGGAGAGCGCGATTCCTGGGAAGCTCATGCCTTCGACACCACAAAGGGCGGGCTCTATCTCGGCGATCAGGATGCCATCGAGGCCATGTGTCGAGAAGCCCCCGACAACATTCATGAGCTAGAACGACTGGGGGTTATCTTCAGTCGCGACGACCAGGGACGGATCGCCCAGCGTCCGTTCGGCGGAGCAGGTTTTCCCCGCACCTGTTATGCCGCCGATCGTACCGGTCATGCCATCCTCCACGCCATGTATGAACAGCTGCTCAAACGGCGCATCGCCGTGTATGAAGAATGGTATGTCACAACGTTGATCGTGAAAGACGGAGTCTGCCGAGGAGTTGTGGCGTGGGATCTGATCCATGGAGGGTTACGCGCAATCGGGGCTAAAGCCGTCATCTTGGCCACCGGAGGCAGCGGGCGCGTCTTCCTGACAAGTACGAATGCCGTGATCAATACCGGTGACGGCATGGCACTCGCGTATCGTGCCGGGGCTCCGCTGGCAGACATGGAATTTGTCCAGTTCCATCCCACCACACTCAAGGGCACGGGTATCCTCATCACCGAAGGGGCTCGCGGAGAAGGAGCCTATCTCCTGAATACGCTGGGCGAACGGTTTATGAAAACCTATGCCCCGCAGCAGATGGAATTGGCCACTCGCTCCACTGTCTCATTGGCCATCGGGCAAGAAATCCTCGAAGGCCGCGGGATCGACGGGTGCGTGTTGCTGGACTTGCGGCACCTTGGCCGGCGGCGCATTCTCGAACGGCTCCCTCAGATCAGAGAACTCGCGATTGAGTTTGCCGGCCTCGATCCCATCGAAACTCCCATTCCTGTCCATCCCGGCGCGCACTATCAGATGGGCGGTGTCCGGACCAATCAATGGACTGAAACAGGCATCGCCGGCCTCTACGCGGCCGGCGAATGTGCTTGCGTCAGTGTCCACGGCGCCAATCGGCTCGGAGGCAATTCACTCCTTGAGACGATTGTGTTCGGTCGGCGCGCTGGAATTCGAGCAGGAGAGTACGCTCGAACCATTGCGCCACAGGCCCTCTCAATAGAGCAGCTTACAACCGAGCAGCATCGCGTTCAGCGCCTGCTGGCACAGGAGGGACCGGTCCGAGCTTGGCAGATTCGGGAAGAACTCGGCCAGTTGATGAGCCTCAACCTTGGCCTCGTTCGGACGCACGAATCTATGTCTGCTGCGCTCTCGGCCCTCACGGCACTGACCCATCGCGCCTCCTCCGTCACGGTGCAGGACAAAGGGCGGGTATTTAATACGGATCTCTTGCAAACCTTCGAGCTCCAGTCCCTTCTCGATGTCGCGGAGACTATCGTCGCCAGCGCCCTGGCTCGGCAAGAGAGTCGAGGAGCCCATTACCGGTCGGACTTCCCGGTCCGCGATAATCAGCACTGGCTAAGACACAGCCTCATCCGACGGACTCCCGAGGGAACGGCTTTGACCTATGAACCCGTGACTGTCACGCGCTTTCCGCCGACATAAGAAGACCGTTGTCAGGTCTATCTGGTTTGTTTTGTTTATCTGGTTCATCTGGTTTCTTTGGTTCATCTAGTTTTTCTGGTTAGTCTGGTTCAACCAAATAAACAAGACAAACCAAACAAACCAGATCAACCAGATGGGCCAGACAGACCAATTGTAGGTACAGGTTTGGTATAATTCTCCGTTGCCAACTTTTCAATCTGAGTGATAGGCTGCGATGACTACCCTGCAGGCTGATCAAAAAGCCCTCTAGCGAGGCCGCAGGGAGCGAAGACCCCGGAGCGTACGCGGTTGGGTACGTGAGGAGTCTGAGCGACTGAGAACGAAGCTGGAGGGCTTTTTCAGCAGACTGCCATGCGTATCCTAGTCATTGAAGACGAAACGAAGGTCGGCTGTTTCATCAAGCGCGCGCTTGAAGAAGAGAGCTACGCCGTCGACCTCTGTGAAGACGGCGCGCAAGGCCTTCAGATGGCCCTCATTACCAACTACGATTTACTGATCGTCGACTTGATGCTGCCGTCGTTGCCCGGATTGGACATTCTCAAGGGCGTCCGCCAAGCACGGATTCACACCCCCATTCTGATCCTGACTGCCCAATCGCAGGTAGACCAACGCGTGAAGGGCCTCGACGCAGGAGCGGACGATTACCTCACCAAGCCCTTCGCCATCGACGAACTACTCGCCCGCATTCGCGCCCTGCTCCGCCGCGGCTCCACCGAAAGTCCCGGCGTGCTCCAGATCGACGATCTGGCATTGAACCCGGCCACGCGCGAAGTGACCAGAGGCGGCCAGCGGATCGACCTCACCTTGAAGGAATATGCCCTGCTCGAATACCTGATGCGCCATACGGGGCGTGTACTGACCCGTCCTATGATCTCAGAACATGTGTGGGACCAGGACTTCGACACGTTCACCAATGTCATCGATGTCTACGTGAATTATCTCCGCAACAAGATCGACCGGGGACGCGCAAAGAAGCTGATTCACACAATTCGCGGAAGCGGATACATGCTGAAGGTCGACTGATGCCGCTTCGCCTCCGGCTCACGCTCTGGTACGGCACCGCTCTCGCGCTCATCCTCATCATCTTTTCAACCATCCTGTACGTGGTGACGGCTCGAAGCCTCCGCGATGCAGTCGATGAATCGCTGGTGGAAACCGCTGAGGCGGCCGTTCGGTCGCTGGAAGAACGCGGGTTCCTCCCTCTCATCGACGAAGACGAACTCATGTCGCAGTTCCCGGAATTGGCGCGCATCGATAAGTTCTTTCAGATCTTCAGCCCTTCCGGCACCATCACTATTCGCTCGCCGAATATGAAACAGCATGAGATGCCCCTGAGTCGCCAGGCCTTGGAAGTCGCCTACACTGGCCGCAGGCTTCTCGAATTTGCAAAATATCCTAAGGAGCCGCCATTACGCCTCATTTCAGTTCCCATCATCTATCGGGGCAACCTGCTCTACATCATCCAGGTCGGCACTTCGATGGATTCCGTCGAGCAGACCCTCAACCGTCTCCTGCTCGTACTGCTGGTCAGTATCCCCATCGCGCTGGCCGTGTCGCTGGCCGGCGGCTGGTTCATGGCCGGCCGAGCCCTTCGCCCGGTCGATGCGATCACGCTGGCTGCCCAGCGCATTGCCGGAGGCGACCTCACACAGCGACTGACTGTCCCAGCCTCGGCCGACGAAATCGGACGTCTGACTAATACGTTTAATGACATGATCGACCGGCTTGAAACCTCCTTTCGGCAGATCCGCCAGTTCAGCAGCGATGCCTCGCACGAACTGCGCACGCCGTTGACGGTCATGAAAGGGGAAACCGAACTCGCGCTTCGACGCCCTCGCGAAACCGACGACTACAAACTCGTCCTGGAGAGCAATCTCGAAGAGATCGACCGGATGACGCGCATTGTGGATGAGTTGCTCTTTCTCTCCCGGGCCGACATGGGCGAGGTGAAGATGGAGCGTCTGCCGGTCCCACTGGACACGCTCATCGAGGACCTCCACCGGCAAGCCTCGCTGTTGGGGCAGGAACAGGACATCCAGGTCGTGCTACGAGCCACTGCGTCGGCAGTGGTACTGGGAGATGAACTGCGCTTGCGTGAACTGTTCTTGAATCTTCTCGATAACGCAGTCAAATACTCTCGCCCCGGTGGCACTGTCGACATCGCGCTGACAATCGACCAGACTCACGCGCGGGTGTCCGTGACCGATCACGGCATTGGGATCGCACAAGAGGATCAGTCTCGAATCTTCGACCGGTTCTATCGTACCGATAACGCGCGGGCCCATACCAAGAAGGGCACGGGCCTTGGGCTGTCCATCTGCGCCTGGATTGTCGAATCCCATCGCGGGCGTATCGAGGTCCGGAGTAACGTCGGCGAAGGTTCGACCTTTACAGCGGTGCTGCCTCTGGCTCCTGCCTCAGCTAAACAACCTCTCGTCCCCTCCTAACAGGCTGCGGGGAAACTATTTTGGCCTGGTAGAACTTCAATTGTTTACATGTGTGGCACGATGGGGGAACACTCTCGCCGGATGCTCAAAAAGTTCGTCCAGCAAGGCCGCAGCGAGTGAAGATCCGAGGCGTAACTTTCTCACCCGCCCAACCCCGAGCTGCCGAACAGCTCATTTCCCATGTGGGGTACGTTGAGGATCTGAACGATGCGAGAACGATGCTTGGGACGAGGCGCGTCCCTGGGCAAAGAGGCTGTCTTGGCAGCCTCAGGGCGGGCGGGGGAGGTAGTCGCTAGGGCTGGGCGGGTGAGAATAGCGACTTTTTCAGCATTCGGTTAATCGAACACCACGGTTTTTCTGCCATACACCAACACCCGTCGTTCGACATGGCGGCGCACGGCGCGGGCCAGCACAATCTCTTCCAGATCCCGTCCCTTCCTCACCAAATCATCGACGGTGTCCCGGTGGCCCACACGCATGACGTCCTGTTCGATGATGGGACCTTCGTCCAAATCGTCCGTGGCATAGTGCGCCGTGGCCCCAATGATTTTCACACCCCGGTCATAGGCCTGCCGATAGGGATTGGCGCCGATGAACGCGGGCAGGAAGGAGTGATGGATATTGATGACCGGACAGCCGACCTGTGAAAGAAAGGCGCCGCTAAGGATTTGCATGTACCGAGCCATGACCACAAGTTCGACACGATGGTCCTTCAGCAAAGAGAGGACTTGCTGTTCCTGCTGCGGCTTGGTCTCCTTGGTCACGGGACAGACGGAAAAGGGAATCTTGAACAGCTCGGCCCATCCAGAGCAGGTATCGTGATTGGAAATAATCACGGGGATATCGATGTGCAACTCGTCGCGTTTGTGCCGTTGGAGCAGATCCGCCAGGCAGTGATCCTGTTTCGAGACCAACATCGCGACCCTCATTCGGCGACTTGAAGCGCGAACTTCGTAGCGCATCTCGAAGGTCTTCGAGACTGGAGCAAAGGCGGACGCAATCTCATCGGGAGGAATCTGCAGACCTTCGGCGGCAAACTCCATGCGCATGAGAAACTCGTTCGTCTCTTCATCTGTATGATGATCCGAATCGAGAATGTTCCCGCCGAAGTCGTGAATGAAGCCCGAGACCCGGGCCACAATACCCCTGCGATCCTTACAATGGATCAGGAGGACGACAGATTCTTTCCGGTGTGCCATCGTGGGCCGTAGTTCCGATGTAGGCTGAGGTCGAGGTTAAGGTTGAGCGAAGACCAGACTCGCTTTATCTCAACCTTAGCCTGAACCTCAACCTTCTTCGTAGTGTCCTGCTATGTGACGATGTGGCCCACAAGATCGTAGAGGGCTGCATCGGTGATTTCGACCTTGACGAGTTCCCCTGCTGTAGCTGATCCATCATTGATATACACAACGCCGTCGATCTCCGGAGCCAGCCCTTCATGGCGTCCTTCAAGGAGTACCTCTGTTTCTTCTGAGACTCCTTCGACCAAGACCTCCATCACAGAGCCGATACGGGCCTGGCCTCGTGCCGCCGCAATTTCTTCTTGCATAGCTAAGATTTCATTCCGTCGTTCGTCCATGACCGATCGCTCGACCTTGTCGTCAAGTCCGACGGCCGGCGTGTCCTCCTCGTCCGAATACAAAAACACCGCCACCCGATCGAACTCAGCCTCTTCCACGTAGCCTCTCAGTTCATCGAACGCCTGCTCCGTCTCTCCTGGGAACCCCACGATGAAGGCCGTGCGAAAGGTCACTCCTGGAATGCGAGTTCTGATCCGATCAACCAGGGAAGTGATAGCGGCGCGATCACCCAGCCGGTGCATCCGTTTGAGCATCCGATCGTTGATGTGTTGCAGCGGCATGTCGATATACTTGGTAATCTTTTCTTCGCCCGCATAGAGATCCAACAACTCATCCGATACTTGCTGCGGATAGAGATAGAACGGCCTGATCCAGCGCAAGTCCTTCACCTTCACCAATTCGCGAAGCAGTGTGACGAGGCCGTGGCGTACACCAAGGTCCACGCCATAATTCACCGTGTCCTGGGAAATAAGGTTGATTTCCTTCACGCCTTCGGCTGCGAGGCGAGCGGCTTCAGCTACGATCGATTCCACGGGGCGGCTTCGCTGCTTGCCCCGCATCAGGGGGATCGCGCAGAAGGCACAATTACGGTTACAGCCCTCGGCGATTTTCACGTAGGCGCTATGAGCCTTCCCAAGACGGAGACGCGGCGCATCTGCGTCGTACAGATAGGGGGGCTCGCTGATCCAGAGCCGTTGCTGCCGTTTTTTCGGCGCCAGCAGATCCCGGCAAATCTCCGCGATCCTCCCGAACTCGCCGGTCCCTACCACGCCGTCGAGTTCCGGCAATTGCTTGAGGAGGTCCCCTTGATACCGTTGCGCCAGACAGCCGGCGGCAATCAACACCCGACAGGACCCTGTTTCTTTGAGTTTGCCGTGCGCAATGATCGTATCGATGGACTCCTGCTTGGCCTCTTCGATGAAACCGCAAGTATTAATGATGACCACTTCGGCCTTCTTCGGGTCATCAGTCAAGGCAAACCCGTCCGTCACCAAAGTGCCCAACATGACTTCGGAATCGACCTGATTTTTTGAACAACCCAGGTTGACGAAACCGATGGTGGTCTTCTTGCTGTTTGGGCGAGCGGGGGTGATTAATCGTGAAGCCATTGCCAGGCAGTCTACGGGACGGCTCAAAAGCCTGTCAATTCTTCCCCATCAGGGGATGGATCAGGTCGCGGAGCGTCTTGCCGAAGGAGCGGGAACCCTTCGACTATTTTCATCTTCTCTACTTCCTTGGAGGGCGAGGAGGTTGCTCCCTGACTGCGCGCGTCCAACGAGCACAGCTTCATCGTGCGCGTTGCGCGAGCAAGGGAAGCAACCTCCTTGCCCTCCTTCGCCTCTTATGGCATCATGCGACCCTTTGGAGACAGGGATGGAGCATTTGCTCGAATATGCCGGTTCCGTGCACATCTATCTTGGACCCTATCGCGGGAATCCTATCTCCTTGTATTTGAAGCGGACTGAGACCGGGTGCCAGATCGGCCCGAAGGTCTATCCGTGGAATAATGTCGTGGGGATTGGGGAGACGCCGAATAAGGCGGCCGCGGATTTCGAAGAGAAATGGAAATCAAAGGGTCTCTCGGCAGATATGTACTCCGGTCCCTCGTGGGAAGGAGGCATCAAGCCGGAGAAACCTGCTCCTCCCAAGCCGCCCGCTGCTCCTAAACCAGCGGCATCCGCTGCCGCATCTGCACCAGTGGGCCAGCCAGTCGTGCCCGCCGCCTCTCCAGCTGCCCCTGACGAGACTACACCGGCTCCTGCCCCAGCATTGGCGGCTCAACCTGCAGACAAATCGAGCTAATCCACTCTATCTGGTTCATCTGGTCTGTTTGGTTGAACGAAACAAACCAGATCAACCAAACAGACCAACCAAACCAGATAGACCAGACAACCGTCTTTTTATGATGGCGGCGAGAGGCGCGGGGCCAGAGGCTAGGGGCGAAGACTTCTCGTCGAAAGCCCGGATCTTTCCCTCTAGCCACTAGCCTCGCGCCCCTGGCCTGGTTCGCCAGGAGAAGGGCCGGCTAGTTTGCTGTGTTTCAGGCCGTATCCCAGGTAGACCACAACGCCGATAGCGGTCCAGACGGCGAATCTGATCCAGGTCAGCCATGGGAGAAAGCTCATGAGGCCGAGGCAGGCCAGCATGCCCAGAATGGGAACGACCGGCATGAAGGGAAGCCGAAATGGGCGGAGCTGGTTGGGTTTCGTATAGCGCAAGACCACGACACCGAGACAGACCAGGACAAAAGCAAAGAGAGTGCCGATGTTGGTCATGTCCGCGGCGTCACCGATAGGAATCAGAGCAGCGAGCGTGGCTACGCCTATGCCGGTGAGAATGGTGGCATAGTGAGGTGTGCCGTAGCGCGGATGCACGGTTGAGAGCCAAGGGCTCAAGAGGTGGTCGCGCGACATGGCAAAGAATACCCGGATTTGCCCCAGCATCATCACGACGAGTACACTGGTAATTCCGGCTACGGCCCCGAACGCCACAATCGCCGCTCCCCACTTGAAGCCCACCATACTCAGCGCTGCGGCCACCGGCGCATGGATGTCGATCTGCGCTACAGGGACCAAACCGGTCAGGACGGCGGCCACGGCAATGTAGAGGACGGTGCAGATACTGAGCGAGGCAATGATTCCGATCGGCAGATCCCGCTGAGGGTTCTTGGCTTCCTCGGCAGCCGTCGAGATGGCGTCGAATCCGATATACGCGAAGAACACGATCGCCGCTGCGGCGCCGACGCCGGCGAATCCCTGCGGTAGAAAGGGCATCCAGTTGTCGCTATTCACAGCCGGCGTCCCCACAGCAATGAAGAAGAGGATGACCGCAAGTTTCACACACACAATAATACCGGTTGCGCGGGCACTTTCCTTGATCCCAATGACGAGGATGATGGTGACGAGTAACACGATAATGGCGGCGGGGAAGTTTGCCACGCCCCCGTCTGGTCCTCCGGGTGGATGCGTCGCCCAGTGCGGCAATTCGATTCCCGCCAGCCTGAGAAGATTGTTGAAATAGCCGGACCATCCGATGGCGACGGCGACGCAGGCCACACCGTATTCGAGAATCAAATTCCAGCCGGTAATCCAGGCCAGGAACTCTCCCAACGTGGCATACGAGTAGGTATAGGCAGAACCGGCTGCGGGAATCATGGTGGAAAACTCTGCATAGCAGAGTGCCGCGAAGACACAAGTCAGGCCGGAAAGCACGAAGGACAGAATGATTCCAGGCCCTGCCCCTGGCCGGTGGGCATCGCCGACAATGGCGGTGCCGATCAGGACGAAGATGCCTGTGCCAATGATCGCGCCGATGCCGAGCGCGGTCAGATCCCAGGCCGTGAGAGTTTTTTTCAAGCGATGATCGGGATGATCTGCGTCCGCGAGGATTTGTTCAATTGACTTGGTTCGGAAGAGTCGGCTGATCACCGTATCTCCTCAAGTCGCGGGGATGGCGAAAGGCGCTGTAGGGTCAATGGGCTTCTGTTCCATATGGGGTCAAGTATAGCAGGGCTTCTCCATAGGAGCGCCGAGCGAGACGCGTTCATCTAGTCTATCTGGTCTATCTCGTTCAACCAAACAAACCAGATAGACCAAATAAACGAGAAAGACCATCCGGTTCTCGCGCTTCATGCGCCACGGTCTGTGGCGCGGGCGGCTCGCAGAAAGGCCTCGAACAATCGCCGGTGGAGGGGGTGCCGGTCGAAGAGAAATTCCGGGTGCCACTGGATACCGAGAAAGAATCGGTTTGCTGGGGATTCGATTGCCTCCACAATACCATCGGCGGCCAGGGCGCTGGCGATTAACGACGGCGCGACGGCTTTGACCGATTGATGGTGCGAACTATTCACCCGCAGCGACCGCGATCGAACGATGCGGCGGAGTAGGCTACCGGGTGTGACGGTGACGGTGTGACTGAGATTCGTCGCTGGAGTTCGTTGCCGATGTTGGAGCGCGGTCGAGACTTGTGATGCAATATCCTGAAACAGACTGCCGCCGCAGGCGACATTCATGGCCTGCATGCCTCCGCAGATGGCGAGCAGCGGGACGTCAGCCTGTCTCGCCAGGTGGACGATGTCCAGTTCAAAACTCGTGCGCCGTTCGCTCACGATTCCGAACGGATAGCGCTGGCGTTCACCATACAATGACGGTGAAAGGTCCGGCCCACTTCCGGTGAGGAGGAGTCCATCAAGCTGCTGAAGGAGACGCCGTCTCGTGGCTCGGTCTGCATGGAGTGGAAGGACCAGCGGGATGCCGCCGAGTTCTTCGATGGCACGAATGTAGCGCGCGCGCAAAAAGTAGGTGGGCTCGCGCCCACCCCATTCCTTCCGATCACCGGCGTTGAAGTCTGGCGTGACCCCGATGATCGGTTTCATCGTCTAGCGGATGGGTTCCGGAGCAGGGACTGATGCCGGTGCATCAGTCGAATCAGCAACCCCCAGGAAGCGAATGGGCCGATTGCCTTGTAGGTGGTCGGGGGTAATGATATAGGTGCCGTAGAGGCTCGTGGTCCAAATACTCTTGGCCGCCTGTTCATTCCCACCGGAAAATGCATAGGCAAGTCCTCCGACAACCCCTCCACAGATGGCAAATGCCGCTTTCAGTGGAAAATACAACAGAGTGGAGAAGCCGGCAGCGACCTGCATGCCCGCGCTTGACGTGTCTCCGCCCTCGGTGCTCGCGCTCGACGCGGAGCCCGTACTTTCTTGACTCCAGGCCAATGGCGCAATTGTAACGGTACACAATGCCAGGAGCAGGAAGACTGCTACCAGTTTGAAGCTGGAAGCCTTACCGAGGCGATTGCATGAAAGCGAGTATGTGTTCACAGATAGTCCTCCTTCTTTGAGAGAGCGAGCTGAGCGGCAGTGGTCGATTCCGGAGCACTCACCCACGATTCAATGATAGTGGGGTTATAACAAATTCAACTCTGAATGCAAACCCCCTGCCGTGCTCGCGGGGAGTGTCTTAGCCTGCATTATTCATAAAGGTTCGTCGCCCCCCACCCCATCCCTCCCCATACTATGGGGAGGGTGAGGGAGGGGAAGCGAGACGGGCACTCGGAGGCGTGAAGCCCTGAGGCATACTCGTGCAGTATGTCGAAGGACTGAACGGCGAGACTGCCCGTCACAGCCGCGTATCCGCGCTTGCAGCAGAAGCTTCATGAATAATGCGGGCTAGGGAGCGGTCACGTCTCTCAGCACGAGGTCCAGTTCAGATGCAACGTACGACGTGATGAAGTTCGTCCGCTTCATGACGGCGTCTCTGATTTCAGTGATTCCTGTGTCGTCTGCCAGACATTGGTTCTCTTGAGCGATGCCGGATTCCAACGCCAGGTCCAGCTTGCACCGACAGACGGCTTGGATAAACAGTTCACGGGCTCGCTCCTGGTGAGAGCGACGATCTTCATCTGCGAGATCGACTAGGGCCAGGGCCAGCCAGCTGGAGAAATCGACGTCGGCGCTGAGCCGATCGATCTGACTCTGGGTGACAACGACGGCGACCTGGACTCCACCCTTCCAACTCCGTTTCTTGACGTTAAAAACACAGGAGGAGGTGAAGGGTCTTCCCTCCACTGGCTGCGATCCGACAAACAGGGTCACGCGGAACTGGGAAGACTCTGGTGCATGCTCAATGGCCATGGCGCGCATTGTAGCATGACCACCGATCTCAATGGCCGCCACATTGACGACTTGGCAGCGCGACGATAAGATGCCCGCTACCATGACCACGGCCATCGATCAGCGTGTCAGTGAAATTCAACAGGCACTGCGCGATGCCGAAATCGACGGCTGGCTCTTCTACGATTTCCGCGGGAGCGACCCCCTCGCCTATCGCATACTCCAGATCGATCCTACCGTCCATGTCACCAGGCGATGGTACTACTGGATCCCGGCGCAGGGAGTTCCTGTCAAGCTGCTGCATCGCATCGAGCCGCACGTGCTGGATGCATTGCCGGGACAGGCCGACTGCTATGTGTCGTGGGAGCAGCAACGGCAGATCCTTGCGCGCCTGCTCGCCGGTGGCCTCCGTGTCGCCATGCAGTATTCCCCGCTGAATGCAGTTCCCTATGTGTCGCGCGTGGATGCCGGCACGATCGAGTTGATCAGAAGTTACGATGTCGAGGTGGTGAGTTCGGCGGATTTGATTCAGACGTTTGAAGCGCGCTGGACGGACCGTCAACTCGAATCGCATCAGTTTGCCGCGGCGGCGCTGCGGCGCATTGTCGACGAGACGTTCAGCCATGTGCATGAAGCGATCACGAAAGGGCGGAGTCTTACGGAATATGGCGCGCAGCAGTTTATCCTGGCTCGTATACGCGATGCCGGGATGGTCACGTCGAGCGCGCCGATCGCCGCAGTCAATGCCCACAGCGCTGATCCCCATTACGGTCCGACAGAGGCGGGGTCAGCCGAGATCAACCACGATGCGTTGCTCTTGATCGACCTCTGGGCCAAACGAGCGGAGGCCGGTTCGGTCTACGCCGATATCACCTGGACCGGCTATGTCGGCCGGACCGTCCCGGTGAAACACCGCGAGATCTTCGACTTGGTCCGGCAGGGACGGGATGCCGCCCTGGCCTTCGTTCAGACAGAAATAGCTGCCGGCCATCGCCCATTCGGCTGGGAAGTCGACGACGCCTGCCGACAGGTCATCCAGCATAGCGGCTACGGCGACCAATTCGTCCATCGCACGGGCCATTCGATCGGCGAAGAAGTTCATGGCAATGGAGCCAACATCGATGGCTTAGAAACACAGGACACCCGCCGACTGATGCCGAGGACCTGTTTTTCTATTGAGCCGGGCATCTACCTGCCCGGCGAGTTTGGGATCAGGAGCGAACTGGACGTGTACCTCGCTGAGCGCGAGGCGTTGGTGTTCGGTTTGCCGTTGCAGAACGAGATCGTTCCACTCTTTTAGCAGGATGCTGAAAAAGCCCGCCTGCGGCCTTGCTTGGGACAAGGCGCGTCTCGGCGCGCCAGGGCTGGGAGGGTGAGAAGTCTGGCCTTTTTGAGCATCCCGTTTAGAGTACTCTGTCTCTTCCTTGACAGTGCCTCCTAGTGGCCTATAGAGTTTCAATTATTAAGAAGCTAGATCGACATCGATTGGCTGGGACTAGGGTAAAAGGAATCACGCCATGTTTGGCACAATGGGCATCTCAGAACTCATCATTATCCTCGTCATTGTTCTCATCATTTTCGGGGCGGGAAAACTTCCACAAATCGGTGAAGGGGTTGGCAAAGCGCTCAGAGGGTTCAAGAAAGAAGTCAACGATATCCCCTCGCCGGATGCCGCACCGCCCGAAGCGAATCAACCGGCACCGGCGATGACGCCAGGACAGACTCTCACCGTTCCGAAGCCCACGGCACCCTATACACCTGGGCCGGAACTGACTCCCGGGACCACTGCTTCCTTGATGCACAACATGGCTGCTCCGCCCCAGCCGGCTCGGCCATTGACCTCCACAGCAACCCGATCAGTCTCAGCCCAATCAACGGGGCAGGGCCAGCGGCCTCCGACGATGGAAGAACGAGCGGCTGTCCCCACGCCGGTCATGCGGGCGCAGTACCCGCCTCTTCCAGCCGGTGCCCAGGCACAACCAGCAGTTAAGCGCCCGTCGGCCATTGTTAACAAAGATGCCGTGGCCCGTGTGCAAGCACAGCAGGCGGCGATGAAGACGCAGGCGGCGCAGCCTGTCGGTATTTCCCCAGGGGATATGCAGAGTTTGGGAGAAGGACTCGGAGATGCATTGCGGACGTTCAAGCAGGCTGTTGCCGATGTCCGCAATTCGGTCGATCCCGAGATTCGGACAATTCAAGCCGAGATGGATTCTGCCCAGAAGGAATTCCAGCAATCCATCGAAGCAGCCAAAGACCTGCCCGCCTTGCACGAAGAGCCTCCTAAGCAAGCGTGAGTTGGAGTGTAGTCTTTATCAGCCTACCCGGTGTCGGCGCCCTGCTCTGTCGCACGTCCTCTCGCACCATCGTGTGCGCAGTCGCCCTGTCAGTGCTCTGTCTCGCCGGTTGTGTCCAGGACTCTCCACCATTATCGAGGGAACGCACGGTCTCGTTATTGCTCGAGCTGCTCCGCGATGAGGCGCCAGAGATGCGGCGGATGGCTGCAGAATCTCTGGGCAAGATCGGCGATGCACGAACCACGGACTCCATTCTTCCCCTCATTCACGATCCTGCCGCAATAGTCCGTGAAGCGTCGGTGCTGGCCATGGGACGCTTGAAACCCGCAGCTACCGATGGAGTGATGGTTCTGCTGACACAGGCGCTGGAGGATCCTGTTGAATCAGTCCGGCAGGCGGCAGTCGTGGCGATCGGCGTAATAGAACCAGGTTCTCGATTATTGGAGCCTGTCGTAGGCTTACTGCGATCTTCGGATGCCACGATTAGGGGAGCGGCGGTGCGGGCATTGCTACAAGCCGACTCAAGCCAATGGGTTCCTGCCCTCGTCGCAGCAGGGCGTGACTCCGATGCGAAGGTTCGTCAGGGGATCGTGGCAGTGGTGGGTGAATGGGGCGGGGCGGCGGCCTCCCCTTGGCTCAGAGAGCGTTTGGTTGAAGATCCCTCGCCTGGGGTCAGAGCAGAAGCGGCCTATCGTCTTGGGCTGCTCAACGACCCTGAGGCGAGAGCGGCACTCAACACGACGATCGCGAAGGATTCAGACAGTGGGGTGCGGCGCTGGGCGAAACGGGGAACCTAACCCGCATTATTCATGAAGGTTCATTGCGAAATCGTGCCAACAGGCCAGGCCATGGGCGCGAGGCTAGTGGCTAGAGGAAGGGCCGTACTTTCGACGGGAAGTCTTCACCCTAGCCTCTGGCCCCGCGCCTCTGGCCCCCCCTCCCTTACCCTCCCCCATACTATGGGGGAGGGTAAGGGGTGGGGGGCCAGCAGAAGCGGTCATGAATGATGCGGGTTAGGTCACTAGGCGGGAGCGATTCAACGCGTCAACGAGTTCGACAAGCTCTTTGCGGGCCTTCTCATCGATATTGGTAAATTGGACGCCCATTCCGGGGAAGAGCAGATGCCGCTCAGGCTTGTTGCGGGTCCAGGCGACCTTGGCTGTGGCTTTGTGTTTTTCCCAAGGACGATCGGGCAGTGCAAACTCGACGGATAGCTCGGTTCCAGGAGCCAGCGGGGCGCTGCTTTCGATGAACAGCCCGCCTGCACCGATGCCGCCGGTTAAGCTGTCGAACTGTTTGCCTTCCGGGGTCGTGTAGCGAACCTTCACGGCGAGCGGGGCTCTCGGATGAGAGCGCGCATGGGCGAATCTCACGTCGTCGTCGCTCGCAAGAATCTGTTCAATGACCGCTCCCCACGACAGGGTGCCGAGCAATTCTCCCGTGGCACTATGAAGCGTGACCACTTCCTGATCGGCACTCACCTCAAGAACTTTGCCCTCGTGCCCTTCCGTCATGATCACAGAAAGCTTCATGGTCATGTCCTGGTATTGAAGGCCGGACGATTCAGTGGCAGATGGATATTCACTAGGCTGGCTGCCCGACGGTCTGGAGAGACTTCACCAGTTCGAGCACGCGGTTACGGATATCGGGGTTAATCTCCGTAAAGCGCACCCCCATGCCAGGGCTAAAGGTATATTGGTCTGCTTTAGGGCACACCCACGCGACGAGACCCTTCGCCGGCAACCATTCTGACGGCTGCTCTGGTAGCGAAAATTCAAGCGCAAGCTTGGTGCCGACCGATAAAGGGCTCTGGCTTTCGATAAAGAGCCCGCCTCCACCGATGCCGCCTGCGCGACTTTCAAACTGCTGACCTTCCGGAGTTGTGTATTTGACACGGAAGGTGAGTGTTACGCGCGGCTCATTCCTGGTTTCTCGGCTCGCCTGGGGTTTACGATAGGCCAGAATCTGGTCGATAACGAAGTCCCAGGACAGATTGCCTATGGGTTCGCCGTTGATCCCCAACAGGGTGATCACTTCACGGTTTGCATCGAGGTCGAGGGCCTTCCCTTTATGTCGAAGGCTTGAAGACACGGGATATTTCACACATCCTCCACATTCAATCTGTAACGCTGTAACGCAAGTATAGCGCAGCGTTTCATCTTGTCGAGGAAAAGCGTAGAGTCATGAGGGTCAGGGGGAGGGTGAGGGAGGGGGCGAGGGGCACGAGGCGAGAGGAAAGAGATTCCTTCTGCTGGCCCCGCGCCTCTGGCCCCCATAGTATGGGGGAGGGAGGGGGGGCCAGCAGAAACGTTCATGAATAATGCGGGTTAGGCGGTCTTTACATCCTTGTCTTGCTCGAAGATTCGGATGGGGTCGTGCTTGCCGAGGATGGCATCCTCGGTGATGAGGACTTCCTTAATCTGCTTCTGAGAAGGGGCATCGTACATCACGTCCAGCATCACATCTTCGAGGATGGCACGCAATCCTCGCGCGCCGGTTTTCTGGTGAAACGCTTTCCGTGCGATCGCCCCGAGCGCGCCTTCCGTGAACTTGAGCTTCACCTTCTCAAAGGAGAGCAATTTCTCATACTGTTTCGTGAGCGCGTTTCTCGGCTCGGTCAAGATTCGAATGAGGGCGCGTTCATCCAGCTCATCCAAAGTAGCGACAACCGGCAGCCGACCGACGAATTCCGGAATCAAGCCGTACTTGAGGAAGTCTTCCGGCTGAACTTTCGCGAACAGTTCGCCCAGTCGTATTTCGCTCCGTCCGCGAACTTCGGCTCCGAATCCCATTGCCTTCCGATTCAGGCGTTGCTCGATAATTTGCTCGAGCCCGACGAACGCTCCGCCGCAGATGAACAGAATGTTGCTCGTATTGATTTGAATAAACTCTTGGTGCGGATGCTTGCGCCCGCCTTGAGGCGGCACGTTGGCGACGGTTCCCTCGATGAGCTTGAGCAGCGCCTGCTGTACCCCTTCGCCCGAAACGTCGCGGGTGATGGACGGGCTGTCGCTCTTGCGGCTGATCTTGTCGATTTCATCGATGTAGACAATGCCCCGCTCGGCCCGTTCCACATCGTAGTCCGCAGCTTGCAGGAGCTTGAGGATGATGTTTTCTACATCTTCTCCGACGTACCCTGCCTCGGTGAGCGTGGTCGCATCGGCCAGCGTGAAAGGGACGTCCAAGTACTTCGCGAGGGTCTGGGCCAACAGCGTTTTCCCCGTGCCTGTGGGCCCCAGCATGAGGATGTTGCCCTTCTGGAGTTGCACGTCGTCAACGTCTTTATCCTTGGACGAGATTCGTTTGTAGTGGTTATGAACGGCCACCGCGAGAATTTTCTTGGCCCGTTCCTGTCCCACGACGTATTGATCCAAGTGGTGTTTAATTTCCACCGGCTTTTTGAGTTTCGACGAAATCTCTTCTTTGGCTTCTTCCCAATCCTCGGCAATGATGTCGTTACAGAGGTTGACACATTCGTCGCAGATGTAGACGGTGGGCCCAGCAATCAATTTGCGGACTTCGTCGCGGCTCTTTCCACAGAACGAGCAGCGGAGATGCCGATCCATCTTATCCGGCTTCGCCATGCGTCCTCCCTTGTTACTTGTCCTTGGCCGCGTCTTTTCCTGCGTCGCCACTGACAGCCTTGAGGAGCTTCGGTGGCCGTGTAATGACTTCGTCGATGAGACCGTACCGCTTGGCTTCTTCTGCCGACATGAAGTAGTCCCGTTCGGTGTCCTGGGATATCTTCTCCAGCGGCTGGCCGGTATGTTTAGCCATGATTTCATTGAGTCGTTCGCGGATTTTCAAGATCTCTCTGGCATGAATGTCAATTTCAGTGGCTTGCCCTTGAAACCCGCCCATGGGTTGGTGAATCATGACCCTCGCATTCGGCAAGGCAAATCGTTTCCCTTTGGTTCCGGCAGTGAGCAAGAAGGCCCCCATGCTGGCGGCCTGGCCCAAGCAGATGGTGTTGATCGGGGGTTTCACATACTGCATGGTGTCGTAAATGCCCAATCCTGCCGTGACGCTTCCCCCGGGGGAATTGACGTAGAGATTGATGTCTTTTTCAGGGTCTTCTGCTTCGAGAAACAAGAGCTGGGCAATAATCAGGTTGGCAAAGATGTCGTCGATCGGCGCACCGAGGAAGATGATCCGGTCTTTCAGGAGCCGAGAATAAATGTCGTAGGCGCGTTCGCCTCGGTTAGTCGTTTCGATAACAATGGGAACCAGCATGCACGTCGTTCCTTTCCACTTAGCGGGATGCTGAAAAAGTCCGCCAGCTTTCCGGAAGGTTAAGGTTCAGGTCGAGGCCGAGATTAAAAGAAGCTGATCTTCACTCAACCTTAACCTCAACCTACTTCACTTGCTGCGGCCTGCACCGCTCGGTACTATCCCTGAATGACCGCATTGCGGTAAACGAAATCCAAGGCTTTATCCACCAAAATCCTGGTACGTAAATCATCGATGGACTCTTGTCCTCCGGACTTGATCATCTTGACGAGATCTGCAGCCGGCATTTTGAGCTCCGACGCCAGCCTCATGATTTCGGCGTTGAAATCGTCCTGCGTGACCGTCAGTCCCTCTTTCTCGGCGATCGTTTCTAACACGAGGCTGACCTTCACGCGGCGCGCCGCTTCGTCCCGATGTTCTTGGCGAAGGCTTGCGAGTTCCTCCGTGCCGGGTGATTCCTGGGCGCCACCCTTCCGCTGTTGTTGCTGCTGCGCGTGCTGGCGGACGATGGCCTCCAGCTCACGCTCTACTAGGGTTTCCGGGAGGTCGAAGTGGTGGGTGTCCATGAGCCGTTTAACGATCGTATCCTTATAGGTATCTTCGATCTCTCGCTTCAGCCCCTGCTCCATCCCGTCTCGCAGTTTGTCTTTGATTTCCTGAAGCGAGTTGTAGGGACCACAATCTTTGGCAAATTCATCGTCCAGGGCCGGCAGTTTCTTTTCCTTGACGGATTTGATCGTCAGCGTAAACACGACGGTCTTACCGGCAACGCGAGGATCGGGGTGGCCTGCTGGGTACGGCTGGGAAATTTCGAGCGCGTCGCCCTCTTTCTTACCCCCGACATGCGGATCAATTTCCAAACCCAAGACAGACGCGTGTGATCCAACCTTGTGGAGCTGGCCTTCTTTCTTCGTCCCTTCCAGCGGTGCTCCATCGAGTGTGCCTTGCACATCCAGCACAATATAGTCCCCGTCCACAATGGCGTGGCCAGGAGCTGTGGCTTCCAGGCGGGCCTGTTGTTCGCGCAAGACCTCAAGGCCCCGGTCGAGCTGTTCGTCGGTCACAGTGCGCTTGTCGGGTTTGAGCGAGATCGGACTCGGCGCTTTATAGTCCCGCAACTCGATATTCGGCCTGATCTCGACAGTTGCGGTAAACGTAAAAGGTTCGTTCTTCTTAATCTTCACTCGGTCCAGCGGGGGAATCTCGACGTGGACCGGCACAATCCCCGCTTGGCGGACGGCCTTGTCGTAGAAGTCCGGCACGAGGCTTCGGATCACGTCCTCTTCCACGGTTTTGGCATAGCGTTTTTCCAGCAAGGCCAATGGTACCTTGCCAGGGCGAAACCCTGGGATGTTGACCTGGCGGTTCAGCTCAACATAGGCGCGCGCAATCCGTTGTGTGACTTCATCGGCCGGCACTTCAATTTTGAGGGCGCGCTTCATTGGTCCTAGTTCAGTCACTTCCATTTTCATAGCTGGTACGCACCCTCGTTCCTTGTAAGAAGCCTTGTGCTGACTGCCGAGCCATCGCCGGCTGCCCGTCCGTGATCTGGTGCGAGAGGGGGGACTTGAACCCCCACGGTTACCCACGAGATCCTAAGTCTCGCGCGTCTGCCAGTTCCGCCACTCTCGCAGGGTGGGGTATGCAGGAGCCGACTCCGGCATGATGAGCAAACAAACAAAAAGACAGGTTCCTGTGGGTATTTTGTACCGTCGGACGTATCCCACTGTCAACCCATACTCCTGCGGGGTGGAAGGGTGTTCACTTGTGTGCCTATGGAACGGTAGGCATCCATAATGCGACGACCTTCTCTCGTCTATTTAAGGATCAATCCGGAAAATGGCGCAATGGGATCTCATTCACTATGAATGACACTGAGGCCCTTGTTAACGCGGCGCATGAGGCCAAGGAGTGGATTTCCACTCACGCCTTCAAATATTGAGGACATCAAGGGGAGCTTCTGGTCTTCCGAAGGGGGAGCCTCTTCCAAGAGGCAGAAGCAGGCGGTCAATTCATCAATTTCTCGACACGGTTCTTGAGTAGGGAAAACGTCTTGTCGAACGCCGCGTTTATTTCAGCCTCCGATCCGGTGACTTTGGCTGGGTCAGGCGTACTCCAATGCAGCTTCTTGGGGTTACCTGGGAATAGCGGACAGCTTTCACCCGCAGCCTGATCGCAGACCGTGATCACCAGATCGAACGACTGTTCTGCAAACTCATTCCATGACTTGCTGCGTGGCTGACCGGGATCGATGCTATGCCGTGTTATCGTCTCGATAGATTTCGGGTGAACAGTTCCCACTGGAATACTTCCGGCACTCCATGCCTGATACCGGCCACGACCGAGATCATTGATCAGCGCTTCAGCCATCACGGAGCGGCAGGAATTACCCGTGCACAGAACCAGCACGTTGAGCGCATCGGACTTCATCAGCCGCAGCACCCGGCGGTTTTTTCGTAAGGTGCGCAGCAATCAGGTTTTCCCATCGTTTCCGGCGTACAGCAGGCACTTTCGGCCTGATCGGGCTGGCCGGAGAATAGCTGGGCATCCTCCATCGTCCGATATGCTTCCCACGGAATGCCGGCGGGATCTTGTATCCAGGATTTGTCCGACCGGGCGTAACAGCAGACCGTTTCGCCTTCCTCGACAACGGCCATGCCCCCAACCTTGAGGCGTTCGCGCAACTCTGTCAGTTCGCTCTCTTCCTCGACCTGGATGCCAAGGTGATCGATACCGTTCTTCTTCGCACGCGTGGATATCGCGAAGTTCACACGGGGGTCTTCCAGCAGCCATTTGGCGTAGTCAGTTTTCGTTTTTACCGGCTCCGCGCCGAACAGAGCGCTGTAGAAGCGGATGGATTCATCGAGTTGTTCAACCCCAACATGGATATGAAAACGTTTCATGATATTTGCTCCTTCGGTTGGCAACAGTGTGACAGTTCAATGATCGAGCATTTCCGTTTCTTATCATCGCGAATGCTGGCAAACTCGGCGCGACAGCAGTCTTCGACCATGTAACGAATCAAGCCTGAAAAAAACTCGAAATTGGCGCTGTAGATAATCGACTTACCGTCCCGTTGCGACACAACAAGACCCGCATGGCTCATATGCCTAAGATGAAACGACAGCGTGTTGTGGGGGATCTTGAGGGAATCACTCAGCGTCCCGGCCGGCACGCCGGACGGGCCATGCTCGACCAGCAAACGGAATACTTGCAGGCGAGTTTCCTGTGACAGCGCATCAAAGGCGGCAAGGGCTTCTTTAATATCCACATGTCTAGACTACTCGACATATTTTCAAAAGTCAACCCCCAGTTTCTGACCTTCTCCCGCCCGTTCAAGCTATCCAAACTGTCTCAGCCTAGAGAAATTGCTTCCCCCTCCTTCCATCTGCGACATTAGAGGTTCTGCAAGGAGATTGCGATGGCTCGCGCCAATAAGCCTCCCTCGAAACCGCCAGATCCAGTTACTGTCAACCCGGCTGTAAAATCAACGGTCGAACGTGAAATCAAACTGACGGTCGGTGACCATTTCCTCCTGCCCAAGCTCCCCGGCACCCCGCTGCCGCGACGCCTGCTGACCTCGACCTACTACGACACCTCCCAGTACGACCTGGCCCACGCTGGGATCACTCTTCGCCATCGAGTCGAGCGCGGGAAGCAGGCCTGGCAACTGAAACTCCCTCTGATGAAGGACCGGCAGGAAGTTGAGCTGGTCGATCGCCAGTCTATTCCACCGACAACGTTCCGTGATCTCCTCTTTCTTCATATCGGACAACGGCCACTCATGCCTGTGGCGACCTTGCGGGTCTGGCGGGCTGGTATCCGTGTGCGCCTGGACCATGCCTCTGTCGCAGATGTCACGCTCGACCACGTGTCGGTCGTGAAAGACGGAGCGGTCCTTCAGCGTTTTCGAGAACTCGAAATCGAACAGGTGAATGGGAAGGACAGCGCATTACCCGATCTCGAACGGCAGCTCCGTCGAGCCGGAGCCGAAGATCATGACGGACGTCCCAAGCTCTTTCGCGCGCTTTCTTTAGCAGCTCCCAGTCCTGAGCCGCTTCCGACATCGAATGCGCCGGCCTTAGATCATGTGAGGTGGGCCCTCGCTCGTCATGTCCGATGGCTGCTTGCGCATGACCCCGGCGCCAGGCTCGGAAGGGAATCTGAAAGCCTGCACCAAATGCGCGTGGCCACGCGACAATTGCGCGCCGTCCTGCGCGCCGCCAGACCTCTCCTGGTTCCTGAGTGGGCAGACTCGCTTCGGAATGAGTTGCGCTGGCTCGGCCAACTGCTGGGACCGGCCCGCGATCTCGACGTCCAACTCGTCTATTTCCGTGAGGAATCTGCCGCGCTGGATGCGCGAGACCGCCGGCCCTTGACCCCATTCATCGCCCATCTGGAAGCCCAGCGAAACGATGTCCAGAAAGTCCTGCTGAACGAACTGAAGAGTGCACGGTATCTCGACCTCATCAGGCGGCTCCAGCAAGCGCCACGGGATCCAACCGCCGTCGAATCGACCATGACGTTGCATGACCTCGCCAAGCAAGAATTCACAAAGTTGCGAAACCTGATCCGCCGGGCCGGCCACGCACCCAACAATGCCAATATTCACAAGACCAGGATCAAAACCAAACGAGCCCGCTATGCCGCCGAACTCGCGGAACCGACGGTCGGCAAGCCGGCCACACGTTTCATCGACAAAGCCCGCGCTGTGCAGGATGTCTTAGGCATGCACCAAGATGCCATTCAGGCTGAAGCGTATATCCGAACGTTCCTCAAACAATCGACCAGCACGCGGGCCGCATTTGTCGCCGGACGCATGGTCGAACGCCAACGCCAGCGTCGTGAGAAGGCAAGAGGAAAGATGCAGCGGCTTTTGCGTGGACTCGTAAAGCGAGGCGAGAAAGCTTGGGGGTGAACCTGACGGGATACGCGACGAGCGGGAAAGGCGGGACGGGGTGGGGCAGAGCCCTACCGGACTACAGTGGATTTCATCAAACTGTCTGCCTGTGGAGGCGAAAATCCCTGATACCCACGGTGGCGCTCGGCGAGTTCCAGCACGGAAAATGGCTGGCCGTCCACCATTTCCGGCACTGTGAAGATTTGCCGTAGCTGGCCTCCGCGGGCGCCGACGATCTGACCGGTAAAAACCACCTCTTGCGCTTTCAACCGTTCAATCGCCTGCTCGATGTCTTCCACGCGCACCGCCACATGATGGAACACCTGATCGCCAAATTTATTGACCCAACCAGGGATGATGCTGGTGCGGCCTCGATCATCGGGATAGGCTTGATCTACGAAAAGCGCTGGGTACCCAACCTTTCGGTAGACCTTCGCGTACCAGTCTTCATACTCGATCGTTTCGCTGTACCCATACCCGAGTCTCGTGAATTCCTCCGCACGCCGGTCGATATTCAGCGTCCGCAGCGTGAGATGGTCTGCGACCGGGTAGAAGCCGACTCCCGCCTTGTCCAACGAATCCCGCAGCACCTTGGCTGCCCGATTGCCTGAAACGTACTTCGCGATCATCCTCTCGATGAGCCCATCCAACTCTGCAGCGTGATCCATGCTGGCGACTCCTTTTCAGAATATTTCGTCATTCGTCAAACGTCATTCGTCAGTCATGGTCTTGCCCCTACGGTTGACGAGTGACCAATGACGCCCTCACTCTCCAAATGTGATGCCCTGGGCCAACGGCAAATCGTGACCCCAATTGATCGTATTCGTCTGCCGCCTCATATAGACTTTCCAGGCATCCGAACCGGCTTCACGCCCTCCACCGGTTTCTTTTTCGCCTCCAAAAGCGCCGCCGATTTCCGCCCCTGACGTCCCGATGTTCACATTGGCAATCCCGCAGTCACTGCCGGCAGTGGATATGAACCGTTCGCTGCTCCGCACATCGGACGTAAAAATCGCAGAAGACAGGCCTTGAGGTACCGCATTCTGCAACTCAATCGCGTCGTCAAGCATCTTGAAGGACATGACATAGAGAATTGGCGCAAAGGTCTCGCGCTGGACAATGGGCCAATGGTTCTCCGCTTTCACAATGGCTGGTTCCACGAAATAGCCCGGCTGATCCAGTACCTGCCCACCGTAGAGAACTTTTCCTCCCGCCTGCTTCGCCTCTTCGAGAGCCTTCCGATAGGCTTCGACCGCAGCGCGATCGATCAGCGGACCCATGAGCACGCCTGACTCCAATGGATTGCCGATGCGGATCTGTCTGTACGACGAGATAAGCTTCGTGACCACTTCATCGTAACGAGACGCGTGGACGAACAGCCGTCTGGTCGTCGTGCAACGTTGGCCGGCGGTACCGACCGCACCGAACACAACGGCGCGAATCGCCAAGGAGAGGTCCGCCGTCTGATCCACGATGACCGCGTTGTTCCCGCTCAGTTCCAAAAGCGTCCGCCCCAGCCGTTGCGCGACGGTCGAGGCCACAGTTCGACCGACCGGTACGGACCCTGTGAACGAGATCAACGGTAATCGGCGATCCTGGACCAACGTCTCCGCGATGGTCTTCTCGGCCGTCACGATCAGTGAGAAGATCCCTCGATAGCCCTGTTGCTCCATCACTCGGTTGCAGAGGTGCTGCACCGCAATCGCGCAGAGGGGCGCTTTCGGCGAAGGCTTCCACACAACCGGATCTCCGGCAATTGCAGCCAGGAAGGCATTCCAGGCCCAAACCGCGACGGGGAAATTGAAGGCCGTGATCACGCCGACCGGTCCGAGCGGATGCCATTGCTCCGACATCCGATGCTGCGCCCGCTCGGAATGCATCGTCGTTCCATACAACATGCGCGACTGGCCCACGGCAAAGTCCGCCATGTCGATCATTTCCTGAACTTCGCCGTCCCCCTCCGCTTTGATCTTGCCGGCTTCGAGCGACACCAGTGAGCCGAGCAGGTCCTTGTGCTCCCGCAACGATGCGCCGATCAACCGAACGAGTTCTCCCCGCTTGGGAGCCGGAACGAGCCGCCATTGCTGAAATGCCGCCATGGACTCCCGCACGATGCGCTCATAGTCATCGGCTGAGCAGGTACGAATCCGCGCAATCGTCTCGCCGGTCGCCGGATTCACGGAATCCAGCAGCAACGCGTTCTCGCCGGAGGCCCACCAATGGTTCCCGGTGCTGCCGCCGGCGTTGACGGCGCGCAAACCTAATCCCTTGAGGATTTCCGCGATGGACATCACCGGTAGCAGGCTCCAAATCGATTCTTGAGCACGTCTTGTAACGGAAACGATTCCTGCGTGATGAATCCCCTGTATCGCTCGGGCGCCGCCAGCACGAGATCGGCTACGGCACAGAGGCTCGAGGCGGTCGTCACTTGAATGGCGGACCAGAGTTTCCCTTTAATGCAGAGGGGATAGATCTTCTTCACGTAGTTCTCTTCAAACAACGCGCCTCCCCTCATCCCCATGACTGAGGCATAAATCAGCACGACATCTTGCAGTGTCTGGGGAACCGCCTGCTCGAGAATTCGTTTGAGCGTCTCACGGTCCTCGTTCAGCTTGAGATCTTTCATCAAGAGGTGAATTTTCTCGCAATGGCCCGGATACCGCAGCGTCTTGTAGTTCATGGTCCGAACTTTTCCTGCATAGGTATCGGCCAACGTTCCCAATCCTCCGGAGGTGTTGAACGCTTCGTAGAGGAGTCCATCCACCTCGATCGTCTCATACCCTTCGAGAGGCAGGAGGGGCACCTTCTCCCCCCCCTCAATTCCGTAACAGATGTTGCCGTACTCGTTGATCAGCCCATCGGTAGACCAGGTGAGCGAATACTTGAGGGCGTTACTGGGATGAACCGGCAAGGCCCCGACCCGCATTTTAACCGTATCCACCGTATCGAAATGGGTGATCAAGTCGTGCGCCGCAATGCTGATGAAGCCGGGAGCCAAACCGCATTGCGGCACAAAGGCTTGCGGTGAGTCGATACTTAGAACTTTGACCTGATTGGTAACCTCGACGTCTTCCGTCAGGTCGAAATAGTGAAGCCGGTGTTCCCGAGCCAGTCCAGCGACAACGGGGTTGCAGAAATACGGGAGGCTCGACAGGACCGCATCGAATCGGTGCGCCGTCAGGTATGCGCTGACGGAGTCGGGATGTCGGACGTCGAGAGGCAGGGGCGTCACTCGCGAGAGACCAAGGTCCTCGACCAAGCGCTTGGGGGCGTCGAGGCTGATGTCGCCGAGACAGACCTCGTAGTCGCCGCTTTCTGATAAGAGGCAGGCAACCAGGGATCCGATCTTTCCAGCGCCCAGAACAAGTACACGATGCATGGTAGACCTCATGTGCGGTCAGTATACTCCTGCTCTAGGTCACCAATGAAGAACATCTCATTTTCAGCACCATAGTTGTGGGGTAGTCCGCGCTGAAACACGGCAAAGACCTTCCTTGCAGTATGAGCGATCAGCTTCGATACGAATGATTCAGACCCAGCCACACCGGAAATAGTCTGGATATTCCAAAAAGAGCAGACCGGAGAATGCACAAGACCTTGCGCGGAAAAACTATGTAACTCATTGATTGTTATTGCTAAATCAACCGTGAAGCGAGAGAGGAGTTTGTGATACGCTAACACACCGTCAGGAGCGGCAGATATGTTACGCATGCCTTCTCGAGTTGTGTTTCCGTTCGGCTATCGGATCTCCATCCGCCAACTTTCTGATACCGACATGGACCGTCGGGACCCGAATGCCGACGGAATCTGGGACGACGCTACGAAAACCATCTATCTTCGCAAGCGTTTGCCTGTGACCAGACGGCGCTACATTCTCGCCCACGAACTTGGCCATGCTTGGCTCGACTGGCAGCACCGGCATCTTGATAACGGCAAAGCCAAAACCTAACAAGCAGCTGAAAACGCCCGCCAGCGCGGGAAGGTTGAGGTTCAGGCTAAGGTTGAGACTAAGAGGAGAACGTCAGATCTTCGCTCAACTTAGACCTTAGCCTCAGCCTGTGTTCTTTCGCTAGCTGATCTTAGCCCCGGCAAGCTTGAGTACCACAGCCCATTCCGCTTCAGTCACCGGCTGGACCGAGAGGCGAGAGCCTTTTTGCAGCAAGACCATGCCCTTCAGCTTGGATTCCTGCCTCAGTCGGTCGAGTGACAGACTGGACTTGAACGTCTGACGATACCGAATGTCCACCATATCCCACCGTGGAGCGGAGGGAATACTGGCTGGATCATAATGGTGGCTGGTCTTGTCGAACTGCGTGTGGTCTGGATAGGCTGCCCGCACGACTTCCGCAATCCCCACCACAGCCGGCGGCTCGGCATTGCTATGATAAAAAAGCACATGGTCGCCGACAGCCATCGCACGCATGAAGTTGCGCGCCTGATAGTTCCGCACCCCATCCCAACAGGTCGTCTGCTTAAGAGATTGCGCGAGATCGTCGATTGAAAATACACGTGGTTCCGATTTCACCAGCCAATAGCGGCGCCCTTGTGCCATCGCATCACCTCTTCCTGCTTGGTCATTTGCCTCACTCCATGTATGCTATCGGCGATGCTCACTGTTCGATTGAGGTCTGCCGATGGAACTCACTCCATTCTTCTTCGGTTTCTATAAGTTCGTCAAGTACGGTCTCTACCCGCTGACGTGGGTCGTGCTGCTCCTCGGCGTAGCGACAGTCTTGGCCCTCTTGCCATTTTCGCCCAGACGCCTGCGGTGGGTGCGCCAACTCCTTATGTCTTCCCTCCTTCTCCTCGTGGCGCTGTCCAGTCCGTTGATCGCCACCCCGCTGATCGGTTCGCTCGAATCCTGGTACCACTCCCCACAGTTGACACCGACCGATCGCTTCGACGCCATCGTGGTATTGGGGGGAGGCATCAATGCGAAAGGCTCGCTTCGACCAACCACCGAGCCATCTTCCTATTCCAGAAATCGAACCACCTGCGGCGTGGACCTCTACCAGCAAGGCTATGCCCCTACCTTGGTGCTGACAGGGGGAGACGGTCAAATCTTCGGCACGGGCCCCCAAGAAGCGGTCGAAATGAAACGATGGGCGGTCCGCCTCGGCGTTCCCGAGTCCGCCACAAAGATCGATACAGAAGCCCGCAACACCTACGAGAACGCGACGGGAACCAAACGGCTGCTCGGGCCCGCGTCAATTCTCCTCGTAAGTTCAGCCAGCCATCTACCACGCGCCGTCCCGGTGTTCACGAAGCAGGGCTTCCGCGTTACGCCGGCCCCCTGCGACTATATTTCACAGAACCTGCCACGAGAGAGCTGGAATGACATCGACCCGTTTGATGTCTTGCCGAGCGATATCGCACTACAACACACCGAGGAAACAGTGGCTGAAGTAGCAGGCATAGTGATTTATTGGCTGGCAGGAAAACTTTAGCAGTCTACTGAAAAAGTTCGCCAGGGGTGGGTTGGTGAGAAGGCCGCCATTTTTGAGCACCCTGCTAACGACCAGGCAGTGCTGGGGCAGGACCGAGACGGTATAGACCGCCCCTGTGATCAGCCACATAGACTTCGCCCGCTTCGTCTTCGCCGAACGAAGAAATCCGCATTCCACTCTTTCGAAGCACGCGTGGCTCACTGCCTGCGGCAATGCCGTTCCCAACAGGAACAACAAAGATCTCCCCACTGCAGTAGTCCCCGAACAGGTAGCTCCCCTGGAGCGCAGGGAGATTCCGGCCCCGATAGACATAGCCTCCCGTCACTGAACATCGGCCTTGGTCATGGCCATACTCGAAAACCGGCATGGTCAGCCCCTCAACGTGACAGTCCTTCTCTGGGAAGAAACAATGCCTTCCCTCCATGATACGCCAGCCATAATTGCCCCCTCGCTTGACGAGATCGATTTCCTCCCACTTGTCCTGCCCTACATCGGCAAGCCAGAGCACTCCAGTTGCACGATCGAAGGAAAATCGCCAGGGATTCCGAACCCCAGAGGCAAAGATTTCAGGGCGGCCACCTGTGCGCGCGAATGGATTGTCCGATGGAATGGCATAGGGCACCGCACCGTCCACATCAATACGGAGAATTTTCCCCAACAGCTCGGCTGGGTTCTGTGCACGATTCTGGGGATCGCCACCTGAGCCGCCATCGCCTCGACCGATGTACAGAAACCCATCCGGTCCAAACGCCACCATCCCCCCATTGTGATTCGCATAGGGCTGAGGCACCACCATCAGCGTCCGCTCCTCTGTCGAAGCCTGTAGGCCAGATCCCTGTCGACGATACTCGGCGAGGACCGTGGCGCCATCATCTCGCCTGGTATAGTTCACGAAAAATCTGCCGTTCTGTCGGTGTTTTGGGTGAAAAGCCAGACCGAGCAACCCACGTTCCCCTCCCGACAAAACTCGACTCGTGATGTCGAGAAACGGCTCATCTTGAAGGATGCCCTGTACGATGACTCGAATCGTGCCAGGCTGCTCGACGACAAAAAGTTTCCCGGATCCATCGCCTGCATGGGTCAGATAAAGCGGCAGCTGAAGGCCTTTATCAACTACCGGTACGAGATCGACTTCCGGCTCCGTGACACGACCGCCCGTCTCAGCCGCTCCCGCAGGCCAACACAGCAAAAGATAGAGAAGCAGCGTCCCGAGGCCACTGGGCATACTTGCACATTTCATTGATCCCTCCTCTTAGGTGGGGGCATCGAGAACGGCGAGCAGCGCGCGATAGGTCAGCGCGCGAACCCTGGCCTTCGACGACGGCTGATCGCTGCTGTTCATATCCAACCAGACACGTTCCGTCACCTGGGCACGAGCGTCGTTACAAAGCCCCCACATCTGGTGGAGAAATCCGTCAGGCAGTCCAACTTGCAGCCCTTCGGATTCGATGCGATCGTCCAGAATGGCCAACAAATCGGACAGCGCCTGATCCGACCGATAGGGTGTAGCGGAAAAGCCAAAGGAGGCATGGGCCGCCGCCTCCTGCTTCGCCTGCTCGACCAGATCCCGCATGTACTCTTTGAGCAAGCCCACCACATGACCGGACAACGCCATGCCGTTCTCCTTTGCCTACATTATGCGACTGTGCTGGAGAGGGAGCAAGAACCGGCACGCGTGAAGTAGGCTGAGGTCGAAGTCAAGATTGAGCGAAAGTCCGATGTTCTCATCTTATTAGCCTCAACCTACTCCGCGGATCGCGCGATTGACCAGCCAATCGAAGGTTCTCTATGATGCCGATGAGAAACCGGTAACAAGGCCGGGCGCCAGGGGCGCAGGGGCACTATGGTCGAACGATTCGAGGTGGCGCTGAATACCCCAGCTGGACGGCTGACCACGGCCATCGATGTGCCGACGGGATTCATCCCCATCACGGCGATTGTCCCTGTCACGCGCCGCCTGGGGGATGAAGCCGCACAACTGGAAGTCCAGCAGGCCATCGAAGCAGGCCAGACCATTTCCTGCCGGATGGGCTGCGCCGCCTGTTGTCGTATGCTGGTTCCGCTTTCCGCGCCGGAAGCGTTTGCGTTGCGAGAGTATGTGGAACAGCTGCCGACAGATCGAAGAACCCATCTGCTAAACCGCCTCAGCGACAGGAAGGATAGCCTGAAGCGCGAGGGTCTGTGGGATCGGCTCAACGATGTTGCAGAGGCCAACAGGCCAGTGCCGGACGAGGAACTCGATCCGATCAACCGGTCCTACTATGCACTGAGAATCCCATGTCCCTATTTAGAGGACGAGATGTGTTCGATTTACGAGTCACGACCAGCCGCATGCCGGGAACTCCTCGTCACTTCGCCGGCGGAACTGTGCCAGGATCTGGCGCAGAATCCGGTCACGCCCCTTCCGGTCTCGATGCGAATCAGTTCCATCCTGGGACTGGCCTGGGGAACCTTGACCAGTTCTCCCCCTCGACTCATCCCACTCCCGATGGCTTTAGAGTGGGCCGAGCGACATGAAGAGGAGTCCCGACGGACCTGGCCCGGCTCGTCCCTCTTGGACCAAGTCCTCGATAACATGTGGCGGTTTCTAAGCCAGGCATTTCAGAAGAAGTGATGAGTGAACAGTGATGGGTGATGAGTGGAAGATGATAGGGTTGTAACCCAATGGCTCATCACCGATCACTCATCACCCATCACTGACCCCAAAGGAGAAACCCGAATGCACAAACCCGTGATTGTTTGTTTAGATCTGGAAGGAGTGTTGGTGCCGGAGATCTGGATCAACGTCGCGCTCAAAACCGGCATCGACGAACTAAAAATTACCACCCGCGAGATGCCGGATTACGATGCCTTGATGACACGGCGCCTGGCCATTCTGGATCAACATAAACTCACCATTCACGATATCCAGGCGGTCATCGACAAGATGGGTCCGCTGGAAGGCGCTGTGAACTTTATCGCCTGGCTCCGCGAACGATGCCAGGTCATTATCTTGTCCGATACGTTCTATCAGTTCGCCCAACCGCTGATGCGCCAGCTGGGATTCCCAACGCTCTTTTGCAACCAGCTGGAGATCGATCAAGCCGGCCGCATCGTCAATTACCACATGCGAATGCAGAATCAGAAGAAATACTCGGTGGCGGCACTGAAGTCCCTCAATTTTCACGTCCTGGCCGCCGGCGATGCCTACAACGATACCGCCATGCTAGGAGAAGCCCACGCGGGATTCTTCTTCTGTCCGCCAGATCACCTTCCCAAAGAATTCCCGCAGTTCCCGGTGACGAAGACCTACGCGGAGCTGCAAGCGCGCTTCGCACAGGCAGGGAATTTCAGATAGCGAGATAGCTTTCAACCCCTCAATACACTTCCTCCCCTTTGTAAGGGGAGGGTAGGAGGGGTAGCGAATCATAAGATTGGAAGGGGTAGAGGCTCATGCCCAGAGCCACACGAGGACAAGCCGGCCATCTCGATCTTAAACGCCGGCTTCGTTCTAACATGACCGGCCAAGAAGCGCGGCTGTGGTCAAGACTACGAGCACGACAACTTCAGGGGCTCAAGTTTCGCCGGCAACATGGCATCGGGCCATACATCGTGGACTTCTATTGTCCGGAACAGTCTCTCGTCATTGAAATAGACGGCGACAGTCATGCTGACGCTGATCAGATCGTGAAGGATCAGCGTCGTGACAGATATTTTCAGTCCCTCGGCCTTCACGTGATTCGATACATCAACGACGATATTTTGAAGAACCTGGACGGGGTTCTGGAAGATTTGGCCGAGAGGTTGTCGTTAGGATCGACCTCCCCTCACCCCTCCTTACGAAGGAGGGGGAAAGAAGATTGATTGCCGGCGACCCCTGAATTATTCCTCCCCTTTGTAAGGGGAGGGTAGGAGGGGTAGTGGCCGTAGCCGCGCATCCATCACGGGGGCTAGCGATCTTGCAGGATCGACCTCCCCTCGCCCCTCCTTACGAGGAGGGGCGAAGACGCTGAAAGCTGATGGCTGACTGCTATAGGAAAGCCCGTTGCGGCTGTTTTCCGCCATCTGTTAGAATCCGCTTCCTTAAAGCTGGAAGCGAGAAGGGCTGGACGCGCGGGACAAGCGCGACTCAGGAAGCGAACGAGTCCCGCCTCTCTCGCATGTCTCGCTCGCTCCAACCTGGATTCATTTATGTTGCAAGATGCAGACGCCTTACCCCAGCTCATCGGCGGCTATAAGCCGGTCGATCAGTGGCAAGTCCACATCAATAGGCTTTTCTACCGTTTCCGGGGCGATCAGGTCCGCAGCTTCTACCAAACATTTGCCTCTGCCGACTATCGGCTCGCCCATGCGCTCGCGGCAGACTACTATGCTCGCGTCGTACGACGCGAGCAGGCACGAGGCGAGAGGCGAGAGGCGAGAGGTAAAAGCGAAGATTCTCCGACCCCTCGCCCCTTGCCTCTAGCCCCTAGCCTGGTTGTGCACGAATGGGGCCCCGGCAACGGCAATCTTGCCGCCTGTTTCTTGAGCCATCTCAAGATCCTCGATAAAGATGGACTGGTGTATCCCCGCATCCGCTATGTGCTGGTCGATTGGGAACAAGCCGTGCTCGATGCAGCCATGGCTCATCCGGAACTCGCGGCCCACCGCAACCGGGTCGAGACGCATCGGGGGACCGTGGGCCGACTCGATGGTATAGCGGACGGCAGCGTAGATCGCATTATCTGTAACGAACTGTGGAACGATCTCTCAACGAAACTGCTGTCGCGCCAGGGGGGCGACATTGAAGAAGAGTTCATGCGACCGAACGTGAGCGAAGCCGCTCATGCGAAAATTTCCGACTGGGCAGCTTTTGTCAGGGCGTTCGACAGCATGGATATAGAGACGCTCAAGGGATTCCCGCCGTTTCTCGACGATCTGGTGTGGGAGCGTGAGTATCGGGCGGTCGAATGGAAGGAGGTCCCCTACCGGAAGACGATCACGGACTTTCTCAAACGTATCGATGAGCACGTGCTGGTTCCCGTCAATCTGGGAGCGTATGCCACGATCAAGGAAGCCAAGCGCCTGTTGGCCCCTGATGCGATGGGGTTCAGCAGTTTCGACGCAGGTACAGCGGAGATGGATGTGCTGAACGATCCGGAGAAGCCTTGCTATGGCCAATTTGGCGGGCAACAGAGTTTCATGGTCAACTTTGCATTAGCCGAAGCGGTTGCCAAGCAGTTGGAGGCCGGCACGATGACCATAGAAAGCCAGCGTGAGTTCGTAGGGCGCAGCTTGGGAACCAACGTCTTGACCCTCATGGATCTCATCGCTACCCATCCTTCCGCCGGTACAAAAATGTCGCCGTGGGAACAGGACCGCTTGATGCTCAAAACCCTCCGCGCACTGAACGAAACCTATCGGAGCCCCTATGCGCGCCATCTGGCCTTTCCCATTCCGTTGGAGATGCCGCCGGAGGAGCGTGAATTACTTCAGGCTCTCGTGCGCTCCCTCACGCCGACAGGCATTCCGGACACCGTCGCCTACCTCACGGAGGAAGAGTTGACCCTGGCCTCGAAGGATCTCGAAGACATCGGCTACGACCCTCACTCGTTCATGATTGCCTTGACCGCACCACCGAGCCCTGTGGATTACTGTCATTCCTTTGTCCAACCGCGCTGATTATCTCAGGTTACAGGACCCGATTGCCGAATTTCTCTGCTTGACTCAGTTCTTGTTCTTCTATACTCTTTATAGCCTTCTCCTCGTATGAGGAAGGCTCCATCGTTCGCTTGTTTCAACGCCGCAGGGCGAGTGGGTCCGGGTGGAGCAAAAAGAGAAAGCAGGTGATTAATGTTTGGATCCTTCGGATGGATGGAATTGACGCTGATCCTGGTCATTGTCTTGATCATTTTCGGCGCCGGCAAGATTCCGCAGTTGGGCGAGGGGCTTGGGAAGGCGATTAAAGGATTTAAGAAGAGCGTCAATGAGGCTGATGCCATTGACGTGACGCCTCCTCCGTCCGGGGCGCCAGAAGCGCCGCCGCCGCAGGTCGCGCAATCGCAGGCCGTCCCACCGGCTACAGCGCCGGCTCAATCGGGGAAGCAGGTCAAGCAAGGGTAACAACGAAGGGGCAAGAGGCTAGAGGCACGGGGCTAGTGGAAAAATATCTCATGACCGGTACCCCTCGCCCCTCGCCCCTTACCTCTCGCCAAGGTTTGAACCATGTTCGGATTGGGCATCGGCGAAGTTCTCATTATTTTGGTGATTGCATTTTTGCTGTTTGGCCCCAAGCAGCTGCCTGAAGTCGCTCGCCAGGTTGGGAAAGCGGTTAAGGGCTTCAAGAGCACGGCGGAGGATTTGCGGAAGTCGGTCGAGCCGGAACTCAACATGATTCAGCAGGAAGTGAAGATGGTCGAGCAGGACTTTCAGGCCTCGATCAAAGACGCGGAAGAACAGATCAACGCTGTGACGACGCCGGCAGAGAAGCAGATCGAGTCAAAGGGATCGAACAATCGGACGTGAAGGTGCGGCGAGAAAAACGAGATGAGCGAGCACGGAGTCGTCTACCAGCCGGCAACCATCGCCGGCTCGGCCTGTTGGCGTAAGTCCATTCCCCATGAAATGCACTCGGCTTGAGGATCACGAAGGCCATCGCTTTGTCCGACACTTTCGCGTCGATCGGATAGCGCGTGTGTCCGGTTTGGCGTTAACCGGCAGCCCTGCCATCGTCGTGGTCGCCCCAATTTGTTGCGCCATCACCTCATGACGCACTAACAGTCGCTCCCATCAATTCACAGGAGAGTCGAATGAGAATCATCAGACAGGCTGAATGGGCTAGTATGGCCACTTTTTGTAGTGCGGCCGTGATGGCAGCGGTGATGCCATTCGTGGCGTGCCCGGCGCAAGCTGCGTTTGAATTGCCGGAAGGTGAAAGAATTACCCACGTCGGGGTCGTTCCTCGCTCGATTCCGAATAAGGAAGAATACGAACTCTACGATCCGAAAATCGGAAAGAATTTCGATCTCTCAAAATTCTGGATACGCGGCGATCTCCGCGTGCGGCCGATCATGCGGAACGGCGTCTGTTTCGGCAGCAATATTGTCGGGAACGGAGTCTGTAACGCCCCTAACACCACCACCACCCCGAATGGTACTCCTGGCAAACAAAACGATTTCTATTCCCAACAGTTGACACGGTTGGGTATCGGCTACGACCTTTCGCCGGACATGAATTTCTACATGGAACTGCAGGATTCGAGGACCTGGGGCGGAAATGGGTCCAATGGTCTAGAGGGAACCCAAGACGATTCGAGGAACCATAACGGCTGTGCGACAGCCAATGGCGGAGGCAACTGCAACACATTGGGGGTCCGAGCTGCCTACATGCTGGTTCGGAACTTCGCTGGGTTTCAAGGCCTGAGCGTGAAGGCCGGTCGGCAATATGTGGTGTTCGGCAACCAGTCTCTGTTCGGCGCCTTCGACTGGTCCAATACAGGAATTTCCCATGACGGTGTGATGTTGCAATACAGCACCAAGGCCTGGGATACCTACGGGGGGTGGTTCCGCACCTCTGAATCCGATCTCGGGCAAGCCGTGCCGGTCGGCGCTCGCGACCAGAACATTGGCCCAGGCAACGTCAATAGCGGAAATGATGCGAACCGAGACTCCGACTTTTTCATTTTCTACAACCAGATCAAATCGGTGCCAGGATTCATCATCGAGCCCTACTATTTCCTCTACTCCAACCGGTATAACTCGCAGGACAACCGGGGCCAGGGTCTCGGCACGCCGAGGCACTCGAACCAGACACGTCATAACGTCGGAGGCCGGATCGAGATGCGCAAGGGCAACTTCGACGCGATAAGTGAAACGCTCTACCAGTTCGGCCAAATGGGCGATAGCAACCAAGCTGGCTGCTCACCGAATTGCGGCAACTCGAAGAACCTCCACATCAGTGCCTGGGCGACCAGAAACTGGATCGGCTACACACATTATGAGTGGGCCTGGAAGCCGCGATTGGCCTTCAACTTCGACTATGCCTCGGGCGATGGCCGAGCGAACTGTACTTTCGCAGGGTCCACGACCGGTTGCGGCTCTGCCAATACGTTTGAGAACATGTACCCGACCAACCACCTTCACATGGGCTACATGGACGTGCAAGGTTGGAAGAACATGATGGGTTTCGCGGTCAACTTGCAATTCCGCCCAAGCAAGGATGACCACATTGAAATATGGGCATCCAGATTTAATCTTGCCAATACGAAGGACAACTGGTATCGAGCCACACAGGGGGTCTATGTCTATTCAAAGGCGGACAACAATAAGAGGCACGTTGGCGACGAAATAGACGTCGCTTGGACGCACATGTTTATGGATGGCATGTTGTCCTTTCAGGCGGTCTATGGCCATATGTTTGCCGGGGCGTATATCAAGGAGAACCTGGGTACCAGCACCGATCAAGACTGGGCGTATCTCCAGCTCTGGATGAACTTCTAGCAGGATATTGAAAAAGGGGGGATGGGGTAGCTGGGACGATCCCCTTGCTCGCGCAACGCGCGGCCTCAGAAGGCCCTCGTTGGACGCGCGCAGTTGGGATCATCCCACCTACCCCTTATAAAGTGACAGCTCGCTGCGGCCTTGCCCGCGGAACGGCGCGTCTCGGCGCGCCGGGGTTGGACGGGTGAGAAGTCTGGCCTTTTTGAGCATCCTGCGGGCTGTCAGCCTTCTTCTCCCCTCCTTCGTAAGGAGGGGTTGGGGGAGGTCGCTCCTATTAGACTGCACGACCGGTTGGTCTAGAACAGAAGCTCTACCCCTCCTGGCCTCGCTCGACTGAGCTCGTCGCAGGCCCCTTACAAAGGGGAGGAATAGTTCATAAGCCGTCAACTCTCAGTCTCCGAGATCTTTTCCTTCCGAAGCTGAAGGCTGATCGCGACATATCGGCCCATGCAGCTTGCCCGCCGTAGGTCAGTCGTCTATACTCCGTTTGCGTTCACGCTTCGCCACCATTCTTTTTCCGATTACTCTCACCGTGGATGATCTGACCAGACAGCTCAGCGAACAGTTCGGCTTTGCGAAGTTTCGGCCTGGCCAAGAGGAGGTCATTCGCGCCGTGTTGGCTGGGCGCGATGCGATGACGGTCATGCCAACCGGGCAGGGCAAGTCGCTCTGCTATCAACTGCCTGCGACCCTTTTGCCAGGGTTGACCTTGGTCATTTCTCCTCTCATCGCGCTCATGCAAGATCAAGTGGCAAGCCTGAAGCAGCGAAAAATTGCGGCGGCGGCGTTTCACTCTGGCCTCACTGGGGCTGAAAAGCACCGCGTGATTCAGGATCTCAGTCAGCGGCGGCTTCAGTTGCTCTATCTGGCGCCGGAACGGATGCAGCATGAGGGATTTCTCCAATTGTTGCGTTCCCTCTGGGTCTCGTTGCTGGTAGTCGACGAAGCGCACTGTATTTCCCAATGGGGCCATGACTTCAGACCCGATTATCTCAAGATCGGCCGCCTCCGCCAGGAACTCACGAATCCTCCTTGTCTGGCTCTGACTGCCACGGCCACGGCCCGCGTTCAAACGGATCTGTGCAACCGGTTATCCCTCCGCGATCCGTTCCGATTGGTGGCGGGCTTCCGCCGGGCCAATCTCGCTTTGTCAGTTCGTCTCTGTCAGTCCCGCCAGGAGAAACTGACTGTATTGGAGCGGCTGGTTCGTGAGGCGGACAAGGGCACGATCCTGATCTATTGCGCCACGCGCCGGGCGGTAGAGGAGGTCGCGGAATGTCTTGAACAATCTCACCAGTCGGTCGGCTACTACCATGCCGGTCTCGCGGATGAGGAACGGCGGCTTGTGCATGACGACTTTCGACGAGGGACTACGAGAATTCTGGTTGCAACGAATGCTTTCGGCATGGGCATCGATAAGTCGGATGTCCGGCTGGTCGTCCATTTCGACATTCCGGGAAGTGTGGAGGCCTATTACCAAGAGGTCGGGCGGGCTGGTCGCGACGGACGACCTGCTGCCTGCTGGTTGCTGTTCCATGAACGGGATCTAGCCACGCAGGAATATTTCATTCAGCAGGCGTCACAAGATCCCGAAGGCGCAGAGCGCGCCAAGCGGATGAAGACACTACTTCAGGAAATGCTCGGATATGTGTCGGTGCCAACTTGCCGACAGCTCGCAATCCTTGAGTATTTCAGCGATGAAGCCGAGCTGGCCCTTGGCCCTTGCGGCCTTTGTGACCGTTGTGTCGCGCCGGTGCGACAACCGAGTCGGGAGGTCTCCCATGATGATGCCGCTTCCGCGAAGGCCATCTTGGAGACCGTGTCCTGGTGCAGGGGTCGGTTCGGCGTGAGTCGAATTGTCGAGATTCTTCGCGGGAGTCGTTCAAAAGCCATGCAGGCTTATGGCGCAGAAGATTGCCCGACATACGGAATGTGCCGCGCACATTCGAAGTTGTCTATGACCGGTCTGGTGCGGGAGCTGATCGACTCAGGCTATCTTCAGGTCGAAGGCACGGAGTATCCCACGCTCGATGTGACACGCAAGGGACGAGAGATCCTGCAAGGGATCGGTGCTGTGGTGTTGAAACAAGGAGAAGAGCCTCAGCCCGATTCAACGGTGACGAAGCCATCCCGGGAAAGCGCCGCATCTGTGGTTGCCTTGCGAGCATCGCCGACGGATCCGCAGCTCTTTGAACGGCTCCGGCAGCTCCGCACGGAGCTTGCCGAGGAAGAGGGCGTCTCGGCCTTTCTGATATTTCACGACAAGACGTTGAAGGCCATTGCCGGCCACAAGCCCGTGACACCCGCTGCGCTGTTGGAGATTCCCGGCATCGGCGCTCTGAAGGCAGAACGCTATGGCCGTCGAGTGCTGGCGGTGGTGAATGGAGATACATAGCCATCAGCGATCAACCTTCAGCGTCTTCACCCCTCCTTCGTAAGGAGGGGCGAGGGGAGGTCGATCCTGCAAGATCGCTACCCCTCCTACCCTCCCCTTACAAAGTGGAGGAATAATTCAGGAGTCGCCGGCAATCAATCTTCTTTCCCCCTCCTTCGTAAGGAGGGGTGAGGGGAGGTCGATCCTGACGACAACCTCTCGGCTAAATTTTCCAGAACCCCGTCCAGGTTCTTCAAAATATCGTCGTTGATGTATCGAATCACG
>OBEQ010984326.1_pt1 | contig 93132 bp, 90 predicted proteins | sample 1670901 | NCBI WGS metagenome assembly OBEQ01 (sample SAMEA104232315, study PRJEB22302) | groundwater metagenome | biome: forest; feature: aquifer; material: groundwater | place: USA | collected 2011-08-07 | depth 5.4 m | reverse complement strand
TTGCTTTGCGTAAGATCATTCACGATGGATGTCATCGCTCGAGATGACATCATTATTTGGTTATTCTTGCAGATTCATAGTAAATTGCTGTTCATGATCCCTCTGCTCGAAATCAAAACTCTCAGCAAAACCCTCGGCGGCCGCGTTCTATTTGACGAGGCTGATTTCATCGTGGCTGAAGGGCAGCGCATCGGCGTCATTGGGCGCAATGGGGCTGGAAAAACAACCTTGTTTCGTTTGATTCTCGGTCAGGAAAAGCCGGACACGGGCACGGTTCATTATTTAGACGGGTTACGACTTGGATGGGTGGAACAGCATGAATCGTTTGCGTCGGGCGAAACGGTGCTTGGATTTTTGGAACGCACAAGCGGGAAAGCGGCATGGGAATGCGGCAAGCTGGCGGCGCGATTCCAATTGAAGGGATTATTGCTTGGACAATCATGCCTCGCTTTATCAGGCGGTTTTCGCATGCGTGTAAAACTTGCGGCCATGCTCTTGCGCGATCCGAATCTCTTACTGCTCGATGAACCGACCAATTATCTTGATTTAGCGACCTTATTGTTATTGGAAGAATTCTTGCGTTCTTTTCGCGGGGGATACATGGTCATTTCCCATGACCGCCAATTCCTCAAGAACACATGCTCCCAAACGCTGGAAATCGAGAACGGCCATATTCGTTTTTCTCCGACACCGCTTGAGACCTATTTGGCGCAAAAAGAAAATGAATTAGCGTGGAAACTGAAAACGAATAAAAAAATCGAACTCGAACGGCAACGCATGCAGGGATTCGTCAATCGATTTCGCGGCACGCCGACCAAGGCAACCCAAGTCTTGGAGCGTGTGCGACGCATCGACAAACTTCAGACGATTGAGATCGAGCATTCTCTGCCCGTTCCGCGCATGCATCTTCCATACCCGCCGACAACAAAAGGTTTTGCCATGCGTACGACGCGTCTTTCCATCGGTTATCCAGCGCACACCGTCGCGCACAACATCGATCTTGATATTCAACGAGGCGAGCATGCGGTCATCGTCGGCGACAACGGTCAGGGCAAAACCACGCTTTTGAAAACGATCGCGGGTTTCCTGCCGCCGATTTCAGGTTGGTATACGTGGTGGCCGAAAGCGAGCGTCGGTGTCTATACGCAACACGTGCAGGATATGCTGATGCCCGAAGAAACGGTTGAAGCCTATTTGCGTCGTCAGTCTCCTCTCGATATCAAACAGGATGACGTATTGCGTATGGCCGGGGATTTCCTCTTCCGCGACGACGATTTGGAAAAACCAACCAAGGTTTTATCAGGAGGAGAAAAGGCGCGCTTGTGTCTTGCCGGCATTTTGCTACACCGCCATTCCGTTCTTTTGCTTGATGAGCCGACCAATCATCTGGATTTTGAAACAACGGAAGCTTTTGCGGCCGCCTTGCGCGAGTATCCGGGAACCGTGGTCTTTATTTCGCATGATCGAACCTTCGTGCAAATCGTTTCGGATCGCATCCTTGAAGTGCGAGACGGCGTCGTGCGCCAGTATCCACGAACGTATGAAGAGTATGTCCAAGACATGGAATCACGCTTAGAAGACGACTTAGGTGGCAGCGCATTTCTCCCCTTTTCTCCTCCCGCGGCGGATCAGCCTTTGGCTAAGAAGGGGAGATTAGGAGAGGTTGACGCGAAGGAAAAGGCTCGCGTCCGCCATACCCAATGGCAAGAAAAGAATCGAGAACGCGCGCGTTTGGAAAAAGCCATGGTCCAGTGGGACAAGAAAAAGAGCAAGCTCATGGCATTTTTCTTCGATCATCCGCTCGACTATGATCCGGAAAAACGCAGACAGCTTGAGGAGACGAATAGAGAACTCGGGCATTTGGAAGAACAGTGGTATGCATTACAACAGACAATTCAAGAATTGAAATAAAGCAAATGACGATGCGCTTTTAAGATGCTGCGTGCTTTCCCGCCACCATTCCTGTTGCCCAAGATGCCTGCAAGTTGTAGCCGCCCGTGAATCCGTCCACATCAAGAATTTCTCCCGCAAAAAACAATCCAGGACATCGTCTTGATTCCATCGTCAACGGATTTACTTCGGACAGATTTACCCCTCCCGCCGTAACGAATTCGTCTCCCGCGCCGCGACCGACGGCGTGAAGGGTGATTTTTTTGAGCCAGGCGACGATGGTTCCTATTTGGACTTTGTTCATGTCCGCCGCATTCGTGTCGCCCGCGATGGCGGTTTGCGCACAAACCGTTTCGGCCAAGGATTTGGGGACGAAGCCTGCGAGGACGTTTCGTACAGCCTTTTTGCCATGCATCTGAAACGAATCCGTCAAACGTTTCGCAAGCACGCCAGCGGTCTCATCGGGAAAAAGATCGATAGAAATCGGCATGGGATGCGCCGCATCATACATTTCAAATGCCGCGAGGCTGGACAAAGCGAAAACAGCCGGGCCGCTGATGCCTTTGTGGGTGAAGAGAAATGGTCCTGTCCAATGAGCCTCCTCTCCTTTTGAAGGGGAGGTTGGGAGGGGTTGGCGCATGGCGGCGACGGTGGTGCGTTCAAAAGAGACGCCGGACAATTCTTTGGGCCATGTTTCCTGGGTAAAAAATGAGTTCAAGCTTGGAGCAAGCGGGGTAATGGTATGACCGAGCGATTCGGCGAAGGCGTATCCGTCTCCCGTGGAACCGGTTTGGCGATATGCCTGGCCGCCCGTCGTGAGGATGACGCGGTCGACGATGAGCTGTTTCTGTTCTTTGAAGTCGACGAAGAAATGTTTCCCGTCCGTGCGGACCGCTGTGACGTGATGGCCGAGCATGACTTTGACATGCATCCCATCTGCCTCGAAAATGCGCGTGAACGCGTTCACGACGTCATGGCCATTGTCAGATTGCGGAAATACGCGCAAGTCGTCTTCGATTTTGAGCGGAACCCCATGCGCTTCAAACCAGTCGAAGGTTGCTGCAGGCGGAAAACGATGCATGGCCGACATCAAAAACTTGGCGCCACGTGGGTAGCGCTTCAGAACTTCACGGACGTCTTGAAGTCCGGTGGTGACATTGCATCGACCGCCGCCCGAGATGATGACTTTTTTCCCAAGCTCGGAATTGCGGTCCATGAGGAAGATATCAGCCGCCGGATTGTGTTCGAGAGCCGCGGCGGCGGCCATGAGGCCGGCCGCGCCCCCGCCGATGATAGCGATGCGCATGGGCAGATGTAGAACGTGAAATGTGGAGCGAGCGTTCCGATTCTACGTCTTCTACGATTTCTACGCTATCATTCACCCACATGCCCCGTTTCGTCCACAAAGGAACAATCATCGAATGGACATTCAAACGTCACGCCTTGGCCCGCGGCTTAAAGCTGAAGGTTTACGCGGATGGCCGCGTCGTCGTCACGTCATCGCCGCGATTCGCTAATGAAGCCACCGCGGAACGTCTGGTTCGCAACAACGCTCAGTGGATTGAGCGAGCCTTGATGAAGGCTAAGACATGGACTCGGACAAAACCTCTTCAAGGCTCGGCGGAAGAATACAAACGATTTAAGAAAGCCGCTCTCGCCATCGTTCGCGAGCGTATCGATCGTTATGCTCCCATCTATGGCGTTCATCCGATTGGGCTAAGTATTCGCAATCAAAAAAGCCGATGGGGAAGTTGCTCCCGCAAAGGCGCTCTCTCTTTCCATTATCGCATCGCTCTTGTGCCGCGTCCTCTGGCGGATTATCTCGTCGTGCACGAACTTTGCCACATACGTTCCTTCGACCATTCGCCGCGCTTTTGGCAGCTCGTGGAGAAGACGATACCCGATTATCGTCGAATACGAAAATTACTCACAAGGTTTGGACAGGAGGAAGTGGATTAAGTCGCTTTCGGCATCGGCGCATCTTCGGGGATATCCGGCCCAAATTCTTTTTCATGTTTGGCGGCATCGGTTCGCATCATGTGAAGCGTTTTCGGACCAAAATTCTTCCCGGGCGGCAACCATTTTTCATGTTGCCTGCCTTGTCCCATGAGCCAGGCAAATAAATTCCGGCGTCGTTCTCCTTCCAGGTGTTTACCATTCAATGCCTTGTTCACCGCTTCAATGAGGCCGCTTTCATAGGCAGCCTTTGTTTTTGGCGGTTTTGTGGAAGCCAGAACCAGCTGTCTGTCCAAAGATTCAAATAATTCCCGTTTCACTTTTTGATCTCCCGTCTCCTTTTTTTCCACGCGGCGTTCTGGTGATGGCATAGGAGGAAGAATAGAAAAGATTGTCGCTTGCTATCGGCTCACTACTTTATCACTTTTGAGAGCATTTTTCCTAGGGGTTCTTTCCCAAACACATGCAATTCGTCCATCGCGCGCGTGAGGGCGACATAGACGAGGTCGCGTTTGATGTGCAAGCGTTCTTCATCGGCGGCTCCGTCGGCGAAGAAGTCCCGCGAAAGACCCACGAGACAGACGCAATCGAATTCGACGCCTTGGGCTTGGTGGAAGGTTAAGACGTGGATATTCGCCTTTCCCTCAAACGCGGTTTTGAAAACAGTCAACGATTCCGGGTCAGGCGCCAGGATGCCGATTTGTGTTTCCTCGTCCTTCGCGCCGACGAGGGCTCTGACGCACTCGAGCTGCTCTTCCACGCTGGCGCAGGCGCGGTCTTCGACAGGGATGCCTTCGCGCAACTCATTCGGAATGGCAGAAGGGAAGCCGAGATCGGCGACATAACGGAGAATCGCCTTCGTATTGCGATAGACTTTCTCGAGCTGGACCTTCTGGCCCGCGGCGAATTGCTCCCCGACGGCGGACCAATCTCGAACGGTTCCGACGAAGACTTGCTGGTCCAAGTCGCCCACGTAGAGCATGGCCTGGGTATCGGCGGAGACGGCCGATCGCAAGACTTGAATTTGCTCGGGGAGATAGTTTTGTGCCTCGTCGAGCATGATGAGGGCGTAGGAAAGCGGCACGGTCTTTTGCTTGCGCGTGACCTCGAAGTTCTTTTTTTGCGCGAGATATTCCTCCTGTCGTGTAAACGGACCGCGACGCAGGGTCGCTTGGAGAAGCAGGGAAAGGTCGAAACGATCCATGGCGCTCGCCGACCTTTGTTCCTTGAAGAGGCGCTTGTCTCCCGGCGTGAACGTCGCCTTGTAGGCTTCGTCCAGCCAGGCGAACAGATTTTTCCCAGGCGCTTTCATAGGCAGGCCGGAGCGCAAGACCGCGCACTTGCGCTGCTCATATCCGTCGATGACCGGGTCAACTCCATTCGGTCGCCGGACGAATGTCGCATCTTTCAGCGCGAGACGTTCCATCGCCCAAGCCCCGAAGGTCGTCACATAGACTTCGTGAATGCCGAGATCAGGGAGGAGACGGGAGAAATAGGCCCGCGTGCCTTCGTCTTGGACGAAGACAATCACGTTGCGCGAAGAGAAATGTTCCGATGTCTCAGGAGACTGGAGAAGATAGGCCAGGCGATGGAAGGCAAGCGTCGTCTTACCCGAACCGGCCGGGCCGGCGATGAGAAAAGAGCCTTGCGTCGGAGCCCGGATGACGTCGTCCTGCGCCCGCTCCATGCGCTCCACGATTTCCGGGAGCACGAACCCTTCTTTGCGCCGGACAAACTGCTCGTGATGTACCACGGTCCGTCCGTATCGGTCCGCTTCGCTCGCCATGAAGACGATTTTGCCACCTGCGATGGTGAACTGGTCTTTGCGTGCGAGCGTGCCCTTCCAGGTTTTGTCCTTTTCAAGGAGTGCGTAAGACACAGGACCGACGTCGGCGAAACGCAAACGCGCGGCCGGAGCCGTCCAAGAAAAGACGGAGTGTTCCATCAAGGAAAACTTGGAGAAGTACAGCGTTTTCGCTTCGCCTTTTTCCGCTTGAACGTCGCAGCGGAAAAAGTACGGATTTGGGAACAGGTGATGCAACTGGTCCAGACGCTCGGAAAAATGCTGGGATAATTTATTCCGCACGGCTTGGTCGCCGCCGCGTTCAGATCGAAAGCGTTCCAGCTTCACGTGCACCGCCTCGATTTCCTTCTTCACCTTCTCGCGCGTTTTTGCCACATGAACGGCTGCTTCTTCCAACAAGTCTTTTTTCGCTTGGGCATCAAGCATAATTCCGTAAGTTTACGCGATTGAATCCCGACTGTCGATGTTCATGGACAGAAAAGAGACTCCCCCCTTGGAGAGCCTCTTTTGGATGCAATCCTTACGTCTATTGGCTTCAGAATAACACATGGTTTAGAGCGAGTCTAGATGCCCATGCCGCCGTAGAATTTACGCGGGCCTTTCTTTGGACGACTGGCGCCGCCATATTGGTCCTCGTGAACATTCATTTTGGGGCCATGTGGGCGCTTGCCACGCGGGCCTCCCTTGTGAAAGCCGCTTTTGCTGGCAAATGGCGCGCGGGATGTGGTTGAAGCGGATGTCGCGGAGGAGGCGTCGCGGGTTCCGCGATAACCGCCTTGGCTGAAACCGCGGCGTTCGCCCGGAAGCGGAGCGCGAGGGGCGCGGGCGATACCCTCATGCGTTTCGGAACGGCCTTGATTGCCGCCTTCGCGACGCGGGAAACGATTGCGGCCGCCATAATGGCGCTGTTCATCACGGTCACGATCGCCAGATGGCATGATGCGTGGGGCAGGTAAATCCATTGGAAGCGGGAGGACGGAAATTTGTCTGCGTACCAGTCGTTCAATGGCTTTGACATCCGGCTTTTGATCCGGCATGGCGAATGAAATGGCTTTTCCCTTACTGCCGGCACGGGCCGTGCGCCCGATCCGATGCACATAGTCGTCGCTTTGGTCCGGCAAATCATAGTTGATAACAAGTTCTATGCCTTTTACATCAATGCCTCGCGCTGCGATATCCGTCGCAATGAGTACGCGATACTTACCGGTTTTGAACCCTTCGAGCGCATCGCGACGCTGGGCCAGGGAGCGGTCGGAATGGATATCGGCCGTCGTATGACCCATCGCTTTCACGGAACGGGCAAGTTTTCTGGCACCGAACTTGGTGCGACTGAATACCAGAATAGGTCCTTTGTATTGCGCGAGAATTTTTTCAAGCAAGCGTGGTTTGTCCATTTTATGCACAAAAAACATTTCCTGTTCCACGCGATCGGCGGTGGTGCCAGGCGGCACGACTTCGATGCGAACCGGCATGGCCATGTAGCGATTCACGATTTTCGTGATTTCCGCCGGCATGGTGGCCGAAAAAAGCAAGGTTTGGCGATCCTTCGGCACGGTGGCCAGAATGCGGTCGATCTGCGGGGCGAAACCCATGTCCAACATACGGTCGGCTTCGTCGAGCACGAGCACCTTTATGTCCAAGACGGTGACCGTCTTTTGGTCCAAGTGGTCGATCAGACGTCCCGGGGTGGCGACGATAACATGCGGATTGCGCTTCAGTTCCGCGATTTGGCGGTGCATGGAAGCGCCGCCGATCAAAACGACGGAGCGCAGGCCGAGGGGACGGCCGATTTTCTGAAGTGTTTCCTCCACTTGAAGCGCCAGTTCACGCGTCGGTAACAGAATAAGACCACGCCCCTTCACAGCAGAAAGACGCTGAATCATGGGAATGGCGAACGCGAGCGTTTTGCCCGTGCCCGTTTGGGCAATACCAATGACATCTTTTCCTTCGATGCCGATGGGAATAGCCTGATGCTGAATGGGAGTCGGCGTCGTATATTTAGCCCGCTGGATCACATCCAGTATTTTTGGGGCAATGCCTAGGCCGAAAAAATTCGGGCTGGCGGAAGAAGTCTCTGTCTGCGGATTCTGCATAAATAAAAATGCGAGAGCGGACGCCGATACTCTTGGCGTCCGTACGATTAGATGGCGACCCGATTCCGGAGTCGCATCTAAGCGTATCTCTCGCGGCTTCGAGTCCATTCGCCCGAGTAAGCTCTCCACTATCGTCCAGCAGCTGGACGATGGCGGACTTGCCAAAGCTTTCGCGAAGGCGGGGAGGGCGTAGGAGTAACGGGGAAATGGTACAGCAAATGCGTAATTGTGTCAATACAAATACCCGGGCCCATCCCCGGGTATTTTGCGCGGAAGCTTAGTAACTTCCGTTACCAGCGCTGTAACCGCCGCTATTGCCGCGTGGAGCGCGGGCTTCCATGGGCTTGGCTTCGTTCACGACGATCGTGCGACCGCCCATCTGCGAGCCGTCGAACTGCTTAATAGCACTCTGCGCATCGGCGTCGTTCGTGAATTCGACGAAACCGAAACCGCGTGAACGGCCGGTCATCTTATCCATGATGACGCGGGCCGAAGTAACTTCGCCAGCCTGGGCGAAGAAGTCGCGTAATTCTTCATCCGTGGTAGCGAACGGCAGACTGCCGACGAAAAGCTTGGTGGGCATAATACACTGACAAAACGAAAACGATTTATAACGAACCCTTCCTTCAATTCCGCGTACCAGCCAACGGCCGTCCGAGAGATGGGACCCGGTGCGGTCGGCGGGGGACATGCATTCTTGATGGATGAGGTCGGAAAAATTATAGCAAATGGCGATAGGCGTGTAAATAAGTCCGCGGTATACTCTTGTGCACATGTCTCATCTTCCGTCTCCATTTCTGCATCGTCTTCATGCCCAATTCGGCCCCTCTTTCGCGGCTCGTCTTATCGCGGGACTCCATCTGGCAAAAGAGAGACGCCCAACGTTTCGGGTGAATACAATCAAAACAAATGATACAAATGTCATGGCTGTTTTGCGTGAAGAATATCTTGCATTTCAACGGGTAAAAAACATACCCAATGCCTTTTTCATTCGCAATCGGACGGATCGGGAAATGCTTGAGCATCCGCTGAACAAGAAAGGCAAGATCTATTTGCAAGGAATTGCATCGATGCTTCCGCCGCTTATGCTCGATCCGAAGCCGGGCGAAATCGTGCTGGACCTTTGCGCCGCGCCGGGAAGCAAAACGTCCCAGATGGCGGCCATGATGCAGAACAGGGGCCGCTTGGTCGCTTGCGAAGACGATGCGATTCGCTTTCAAAAACTCCAGAACACATTATGTATCCAGGGGGCGATCTTCGTTGAGGCCTTGAATGAAGACGCGACGATTCTCCATCACAAAATGCCGGAGATTTTCGACAAGGTTCTGGCCGACGTTCCTTGTTCCGCGGAAGGCCGTATCGATCTTGCGGAGCCGCGGACCTATCGCTATTGGTCGAAAGGGAATATCACCTCAAATGCCAAGCTTCAGCGACGTCTTTTGCGATCGGCCGTTTTTTGCTTGAAGCCCGGCGGTACTCTTGTCTATTCGACATGCACCTTCGCTCCGGAAGAAAACGAGGCGCAGGTCGCGTGGTTGCTCACGGAATTTCCCGAGATGAAAGTTGAGAAGGCAACCTTGCCTGTTTTGGACGTGAAGCATTGGCCGACGGGCACGACCGTGTTTCCAACAAAGGATCATGAAGGATTCTTCATTGCGAAACTAAAGAAAAACACCGCATCTCTTTGAAAGCGGATGCGGCGTTAGAGTATCGGCGGTCAGGGCAACAGAAGCATGGTTGCGGGACCGCTGTGAGCCCGCGCTTGGAGGCTGGCCCTCCCGTTCCAGTCGAGGAAAAAGAAGGCTTCGTCGTCGTCCGATCGATCTGTTGCGATATTCCAGCGTGGGCAGTCCGAGAACTTTCCCTCGCCTTCGGGGTCGTATTCGGCGCCCGGGCAGTCGATCGACATTGTCTGCAGGGCTTCGACCCCATATTCCATTACCGACATGGTGAGAATGTAAAGAACGGATGCCGGATCAAGCCCGATTTCATCCTTGATTACATGCTCGATGATCGCGTCCGTGACTTCTTCTGCCGCGAATCCACCCCAGCGCCTGCCGAGCTGAAAGGGACCCCTGATCCATTTCCGACCCGCACAGGCTTGGTAGGTTCGCTCGCTCAGTCGCATTCGCTGATGCTTTTGGGTGTAGCAATCCAGCCGCACCCGCCGCCGTTCAAGCTCCGGGCGGCAGCCATTGACGGCAAATGCCAGTTCCTCTTCGTAGTGAAGCGAATAGGTAGGCGCGTGGAGGCAGATCATTCCATCCCACGAGGGATTTTGTATTTCTCCCGGCACCCACGCTTGCCTCCTCGCTGCGGGACGTGGCGCAAGAACACGTAAAAGTTCGACTTGTTTTGCGTGGGTGAACTGAAAAGGGTCGGGGCGATACGTAATGCGCTGGGAAACCGGCATGAAAAACCTCAAAGGTCGCTTACGAGGCGACAAGAAAATTTAGCCCAAAATATGATTTGGGTCAATAGTTGATGCCATCCTTGTTTTGTGGTACATTTTCTCATCTTCTCGCCATCTCTCATCCGGAGATTGCTTCACTCCGATGCGGGGTTCGCAATGACGAGGGTACATGTGATTATGTTTTCCATTTCCCGCACCCAATGCATCAAAGAACTTTTTCCTGCGGAACCGACTTTTCGTCTCAAACAGGCGGAAGAGGCTTTGTTTTTGCCGGGAAAAAAAGGGTGGGATGATGTGCAGACTTTGCCTAAGTTGATGCGGGAAACACTTGTAAGAGAAGTGCCTTGGATGTCTGTAAGAAAGGTTCAGATTTTAGAAAGCGCGCGCAAGGACACCTTCAAAGCCGTCGTTGAAGTGGAAGGTGGAAAGCGCATGGAAACCGTGCTCATGCAAAATGCGCGCGATCAATGGACCGTATGTGTTTCCTCCCAAGTCGGCTGCGCCATGCGCTGCACGTTTTGCGCGACGGGGAAGATGGGATTAACACGCAATTTGTATGCGGACGAAATCATTGATCAGATTCGCTTCTGGCGGTATTTCCTCGAACACAAATCGACGGAGCATTCGGTTGTGCCGAGCGTCGGGGTCGGCTCCGCTCAAGATGACAAGGGGGGACGCATTTCCAATATCGTCTTCATGGGCATGGGCGAACCGTTGGCGAATTACGAGAACGTGAAAAGCTCCCTTAACACAATACTCGCTCGCACCGACATCGGCCCGACGCATATCACGGTTTCAACCGTGGGTGTCCTACCTCGTTTGGAACAAATCCTGACGGACGCAGAATGGCCGCATGTCCGTCTCGCTGTTTCGCTTCACAGCGCCGACCCAAAGACCCGCAAAGAGATCGTCCCAACCTCGTTCGAGGATTTCCTGCCTCGTCTTCTCGATTGGACACAAAACTATCTCAGGGTCCTCGGCAATCGCCGTCATCATCTGACATTCGAATATGTCATGCTTCACGGCGTGAATGACACCGTGCATCACGCGGAAGTCTTGGCCGATTTCGTGAAGCGGGCGGGGCAGGTAAAAGTGAATCTCATCCCCTATAATTTCACGGACAGCGAGTTTGAAAGCACGCCCAAGCGCGACCTCGATCGCTTCATGGACCAGCTCAAGAATCAAGGCGTCATCGTCATGTCCCGCCGCACTATGGGCGAGGATATCGCCGCCGCGTGCGGACAGCTGATCATAAAGCAAAACGCCTCGCAAACCACCGCTTAGATGGCGGGGGACTTTTGTCTAAGCATTAGATGACAGCTTTGACGCGAAATCTTTGTGATGATTCCATATCATTGAAGGTGAGGATGCCTCGCCTTCGAAGGAGGACGTCATGTCGCCTGTCATCGTTTGTATCGTGTTTTTCGCCGCAGTCTGTTGTATGCTGCCTCTGCTATTTCGATGGGCGGACACGGTGGCATGTTCCGAATGCACCGCGATGGCGACCGTGCGGAACATCGAGGTGTATACTGTTCCCCTTCTCGTTTATACCCCGATTGAGGGATATTGCGGGGAACATCCGATGGGTTATCTGCGCATCATCGACGTCGAAATTGACGGTGGCATTCCGGCGACATGGGACGGGCCGATTCCGGCCTTCATCGCGCAAGACAGCCGCGTGCTGTGCACCTACCGCGTCGGCCGTTTCAGCAAGCGGCCGCGTCTGCAGAATCTCGTCTCCACTTCCAGGTGAAAGGAAGGAGGAGATTTTTTAATGCAACAAAACCGGATGAACCGGTTTTGTGTTATGCCTTTGCTTTTGCGGCGGCCTTGGTAAGACGAATAGCTTTTTGTTTGCGGATGCGGGTGATATCCAGCTTGCGTTGTGCTTTCCAGATAGTACGGACTTTTTTGCGCATGCCCATAGGGGAGGTGATAGGTTGTAGGGAGAATACGTGGAAACGGGGAAACGGTCAAGGACGCGTATGCTATACTGTTTACAGTATGTTGCCCATTGCCGATCCCTATCTGGCCTTGTACGGCGTGATGCTCGTCTTATTCGGCGGCGGCGCCGTGATGGCCATCGCATTGAAGCGCATAGCCCTGCTTGCGTGGCCGCTTGCCGCGGTGTTCGGCACCTTAGGATTTTTATTTGTGGGTTTGGCGATCTTGGACTTGACGCGCGTATACGCTGTTGATTTGCGACCGACATCGGTCGATTACCGATGGGTTCTCTATTTAGGTGCGATGATTTTGCTCGATGCGGGAACGCTCATGTTGTGGGTGTATGGTGAACATGCCGCCAAAGACCATGCATGGGAATACCGCGTGGCATCGAATATCGCGCTTCTTTTGGCCTTTGCGGTCTTGGTCGGCATAATGGTCCGCCCTCTCTTTGTTTAATATGGCACATGCTCATCATTTTCGCATACACGAACCCATCGCTCTGGCTGTTCTCGCGGGAGCTGCGGCATCATTACATGTATTGTGGATTGCCAATGTACTTATTGCTCGCGTCCGGCCTGTCGCCGAGGCACTGAATGTGCTTCCCGAACTTGGTCCTGTTTCCGGTCTCTCTGTCATCGGTTTGGCCGCATACGTCATTGTATTCATCTTCGTCGCCTTCTGGTTTCGTGGTCGTGATTGCATGTCAGCCCGCGACCGTGTATTTTGGTTTTTCGTGTCTTCCGTGATCGCCTTCGCATCATTGACCTTGCCTTTTGTGTCTGGGTTTGGCAAGGTCATTCGGTAAGTCCCACTCGCATGAGGTCCTTCGGTTTCTTTTCCGTGCTTTCCTGAATCGCATCGGCGAAGGATCTCATTACGATGTCGAACACAGTCTGAGATATTTTTATGGACATCATCATTCGAAAAGGCTTTGCGGATCAAGCGAAAACAGATGCATTGGCCCTGTTCTGGTTTGCCGAAGGTGCCCAGCTTTCTGCCGCCGCGCAGGTGGACAAGGCGACGAAAGGCTTTTTGAGCGCCGTCGCGAAAGAAGATGGATTCAAAACAAAAGAGGGCGACATCTTGGTCATTCGGACAGACGGTCGCTTGCCGGTAAAGCGCGTCATTCTCTGCGGATTGGGATCGAGAAAGGACGCGTCGGAGGAATCCATACGGATTGCTTCCGCATCGGCCTTGATCGATCTCAAGAAATTTCCGGAAAGCCGTTTGGCATTCGTCTTTGACGCGCCGTCACATGTCGGCGTTTTTGAAACGGCCAAGGCCATGGCCGAAGGACTACGACTCGCTTCTTATCATTATGTCGCGCACAAAACCGCGGAACCGGAAGGTCCGGCTGCGGTCGAAGTGATTGTCGGAGACGCAAAGCAATGGCGCGCCGCCAAAGAAGGATTTGATCTCGGCTTGCTCTTTGCCGAGGCCACGGCGCGGGCGCGCGATCTCGTGAATGCGCCGGCCGGACATTTGTCCCCGGCGGATTTAGCGCGAGCCGCGCAGGAAGCCGTGAAGGGGAAGAAAGGCATTTCGATCCTCTTTATTGAAAAGACCCAGCTTGCGAAAATGGGCGCGGGCGGCTTGCTCGGCGTCGGACAAGGAAGCGATCACGACCCGGTATTGGTTCACATGACATACAAGCCGACCGGCAAAAAGGCAAAACGCCGCGTGGCGCTCGTCGGCAAGGCCATTACATTCGATTCGGGCGGCCTTTCCATCAAGACGTCCAAGGGCATGGAAACAATGAAATGCGACATGGCCGGCGCCGCGGCCGTCATCGGCGTTTTTTCCGTCATCAATCAGATCAAGCCCGATGTGGAAGTGCATGGCATTTTCGGCGCCTGCGAGAATATGATTTCCGGCAATGCCATCCGCCCGGGCGATGTCGTTAAAACCTTGAATGGCAAAACAATGGAAATTTTGAACACGGATGCGGAAGGCCGCGTCACCTTAGCCGATACGCTTGCCTATGCCGCCCGGCTGAAACCGGATGCCATCGTGGACCTGGCAACGCTCACGGGCGCCGTCATTGTCGCTCTTGGAGAAGAAATAACCGGTCTCATGTCGAATAACCGCATCTTGGCGGCGAAAATCAAGACGGCGGCGGATGAAGCGGGCGAGAGCGTGTGGGAATTGCCCTTGGAAAAGAAATACGCCCATGAATTAAAATCAAACATTGCGGATTACAAAAACGATACCAGCCGCTGGGGCGGTTCCATCACGGCCGGTCTGCTCCTGCAAGAATTCGTCGATGGCTGTCCCTGGGTTCATCTCGACATCGCCGGCCCGGCCTTCGCGGAAAAGCCGCCGAATGCCTATACGAAAAAAGGCGGCACGGGCCACGGGGTACGGACATTGCTAAGTTGGCTGAAGGGGTTCTAGAGAAGCGGGTGGCTATCTACGCCTTCCCAAGCGTTTTTCCGCCCTTGGACCAATCCATCGGGCACAGCTCTCCTGTTTGCAGCGCTTCGAGTACACGCAAGGTTTCACCGACGCTTCGGCCGACGCCGAGATCGTGATACAGCGCATACCGGAGCACGCCTTCCGGATCGATGATAAAGGTGCCGCGTAAAGCGATACCTTTGTCCGCGAGCAGAACGCCATAGTCACGCGCCATGGTGCGATTCATGTCAGAAAAAAGGGGATAGCTAAGATCGCCAAGCTCTTTTAGCCATGCTTTATGCGAATGGACGGAATCTGTGGAGCCGCCCAGCACTTCCGCGTTCAATGCTTTGAACTCATCGTGATGCTTGGAGAAGGCGGTGATTTCCGTCGGACAGACGAAAGTAAAATCCAGCGGGTAGAAGAAGAGGACGAGCCACTTGCCGTGATAGTGCTTCAAGTTGACGTTCTTGAATGCGCCGCCTTTGACGACCGCTTCCGTGTCGAAGGAGGGGGCAAGTTTTCCGACTTGGGCCATTTGGGGGGTAGAGAGGATGTTTTCCATAAGAGTGTTACGAATCCTACGAATTTAAGGCCGCAGTTTCCAGTTCTTCACCATGTCAAACCGTTCATTGGCCGCCTTCCAATTCAGATTTTTCCACCAGGCTTGGATATAGGCTTTGCGATCCGAACCATAGTCGATGAAATAGGCATGCTCATACACGTCGAGCACGAGAAGCGGGACGCAGCCCCAGACGCCGCCTTGATTGTGGGCATCTGCTCCATAGATTTTCAAACGGCCCGCATAGGTGTCCCAAGACAGGACAACCCAACCGCGCACGGCCATGCCTGTGGCGGAGAAAAAATGGATGAATTTTTCCAAGGCTCCGTATTTTTCAATCAGCGCGTCAACCAAGGCACCTTTCGCTTCGCCATTTCCGCCCAAAACGCTGAAATACTCTTCATGCAGATAGACGCCATTGACGGAGAACGTTTCCGCGTCGCGCAAGGCGCGCATTTCGGAATAGGTTTGGTTGGCGGCGTCGAGGCCAATGCCGGACCTGTTCATGTCCATGAGCTTCTGCGCGACTTCCTTCATCTTATTCACGTAGCCGACATACAATTTGTCATGGTGAATCTCCAATGTTTTCTTTGAAATGCCTTTGAGTTCTTCGGAAAAAGGAAGAGGCTTGGCTTGATAGTCGGAAGAGGAGGGCATAGTAAGGGGAGGGTAAGAAGAGCTGCGGACAGGTTGCGCATCGGACAGAAGGCAGTAGTATATTACTCAACCGTATGTCGTCACGCAACCGTCGTATCGGAATCGCTCTCGCCTTTCTCTTTGTTTCAGCAGGCATTATTTTTTGGCAGTTCAAACGTTTCCGCTCCGTTCCGCTCATCGATAGTTCCCCCAGTTCTTTTTCGGTATTTGAGAATCATGGTTTAAAGCGTGTCGTTCCGGCCAGCGAAATCATATCGGCAGGGCCACTTCAAGACGGCGTGCCCGCGATTGATGCGCCGGATTTTGAAGGAGTGGCCGCCGCGGACCAGTATTTAAAAGACGAGGGGTTGGGCATCGATGTGGAAGCCGCGGGAAAACATCGCTTCTATCCATTTCAAATTCTCGTGTGGCATTTGGCCGTCAATGATACGATTGGCGGCAAGCCAGTCCTTATGAGTTTTTGCCCATTGTGCCAAAGCGGCGGCGTTTATGAACGCCTGATGGATGGTGTTCCCATGCAATTTGGCACGGCGGGCAAAGTCTGGAATGGCATTTCCGTTTTGTATGACAAGAATACGCAGACGCGCTGGACGGCCGACGGCGGCTTGGGGCTGGAAGGACCACAAGCCGGGAAACGATTGAGGCGTATGCCGTCTCGTGTGGTGAGTTGGAAGCGCTGGAAAATCGCCTATCCCGATGGTTTCGTTCTTTCCCGCCGCACCGGAGCCGTGCGAGATTATACGCTCGATCCGTATGGGCCCTATGCCGTGAATCGCGACGTGAAATTTTCCCTTGTGCGTCCGGATCTTCTTTTGCCGGTAAAGACTTTGGTGGTGGGAGTGTCCGCATCCGGGGGAGATGTCGCGTATGAAATGTCTGATCTTGCTCATCTTGGAGTCGTGGATGATGTCATCGGAGAGGTGCCGATCAGCGTTTGGGCGGATGCCGAGGAAATGTCAGCGACCGCCTATGACCGACGTCTTGGTACGCGTGAGCTCACATTTCACTTGCTCCCGGACGGGACGATAAAGGATAAGGAAACCGGCTCATCATGGCGGCGCGATGGATTGGCCGCGACGGGGCCTCTGCGCGGGAAAAAGCTCATGCCCTTGCCGCTTGATCGAACGTTCTGGTATTGCTGGGCGGCATTGCATCCGGAAGGAAGACTGTACAAACTACCGTAGAATCACTCGTCCGGTAGGACTGCCGGACGCCGCTCGCAGAACGCGTTCTACGTTTTCAACATTTCCTATGCCCGGAACCCTCTACGTCGTCGCCACGCCGATCGGGAATTTGTCCGACGCGAGCGCGCGCTGCCTTGAAACATTAGGTGCCGTCGATGCGATCGTGTGCGAAGATACGCGCGTCACCGCCAAATTGCTCGCGGCAAACGGCATCAGCCGCCCGCTTGTTTCGCATCATCACCATTCCACGCAAGACAAGACGAGGCAAATCATCGAGCGTCTTGCGAATGGAGAAAACCTCGCGCTGGTGACGGATGCCGGCACGCCCGCCATCTCGGACCCGGGCGGCGAATTGGTGCGCGACGTGGCGGCCGCGTTCGAAGACGCCAAGATCATTCCGATTCCGGGGCCATCCGCCGCCATCGCCGCTTTGTCCGTCGCAGGGTTCCCTGCAGATCGTTTTGTCTTTCTGGGATTCCCTCCGCACAAAAAGGGCCGCAATGCGTGGTTCAAGGAACTGAATGATAGGCCGGAAACCGTCGTCTTTTACGAAAGCCCGCATCGAATAGAAAAGACATTGAGGGCTTTAGAAGGCGAGGGCTTGAAAGGCCGGCCGCTCGTCGTCTGTCGCGAGCTGACAAAATTACACGAAACGATTTATCGCGGCACGGCTGCCGAGATCATGGACGCCATAAAGGCGACGAGCGCGAAAGGGGAGTTCGTGATCGTCGTGGGGCCGATGTAAGATGATGTGGAACATGCACCTATGCCGAACTTCTATCTCACCACCACTCTTCCGTATGTGAACGCCGATCCGCATATCGGCTTTGCGCTTGAAATCATCCAGGCGGACGCCATCGCCCGTTATCGACGCTTGTGTGGCGACAAAGTCGTGTTCAATACGGGCACCGACGAGCACGGCATGAAGATTTATCAGAATGCCGTGGACGCGGGCATGGAGCCCAAGGCCTATTGCGATCTGTATGCGGCCAAGTTTCACGGCCTCAAGGAAGCTCTGAACCTGACGTATACGCATTTCATTCGCACGACGGATGAACATCATGTCGCCGCCGCGCAGAAATTTTGGCGCCTGTGCGACGCGAAGGGCGACATCTACAAAAAAGCATACAAGGTGAAATACTGCGTGGGCTGCGAGCTGGAGAAAACAGATTCGGAACTCGTGAACGGCCGCTGTCCTCTCCATGCAAATCGCGAAATGGAAATCATCGAAGAAGAAAATTATTTTTTCACCTGGTCGAAATATCAGGATGCGCTTTTGAAGCAGTATGAAACGCATGCGGATTTCGTCGTGCCGGAACATCGCCTGAAGGAAATTCGCAATTTCGTCGCGGGCGGCTTGCAGGATTTCAGCATTTCGCGTGTGAAGGCAAAGATGCCCTGGGGCATTCCCGTGCCGGGAGACGACCAACATGTCATGTATGTGTGGTTCGACGCGCTCGTGAATTATATCTCGACGCTCGGCTGGCCGAAGGACGAAAAAACCTTCACGGCCTTTTGGCCCGGACTGCAAATGGCGGGGAAGGACAATCTGCGTCAACAATCCGCCATGTGGCAGGGTATGTTGCTTTCGGCCGGTTTGCCCTTGTCCAAGCAAATTTTTATCCACGGTTTCATCACGGCCGAAGGGCAGAAAATGTCGAAGTCCCAGGGAAATGTCATTAATCCGTACGATCTCGTCTCGACCTATGGCACGGACGCGACGCGCTATTACTTGCTGGGCGCGCTCCCTTCCTATCATGACGGCGATTATTCGAAAAAAGTCTTCGCGGAAACGTATGATGCGCGTTTGGCGAATGGCATCGGGAACTTGGCCGCGCGCGTGACGACCATGGTTGCCAAGTATTGCGAAGGGAGAGCGCCGGCTCCGGCGGCGGATCGTTTCGCGACCCAAACCATGTGGACGCGGTACGACGAAGCCATGCGCCAATTCCGTTTCGACGAGGCGGTAAAGGCCATTGAAGAGCTCATCACCTTGTGCAATCGGGCCATCGACGTGGAAGCGCCGTGGAAAAAGGCCAAGGCGGGCGAAGATGTCGGCCCATTCCTCTACCAATTACTCGAGGCGCTCCGCCACGCAGGCATCGCTTTGCTCCCGATTATTCCGACCGCGGCCGAACGTCTCTTGCGTCAGCTCAGCGTGGACGCGTCCATAATCCAGTTGCCCCGCGACCATGTTTGGGGCGGATTAGAAAAAGGAACGATAATCGAATCAGGAGTCATGTTGTTTCCAAGACTTGAAGTTAAGTAATAATCGCTCGTCATTGCGAGAAAACCTATGCCATGGATTGACATCGTTCTCCTTGTTCTCCTTGCCGGATTCACCATCACCGGACTCTTGCTTGGTTTCGTTCAAACGGCGGGCAATGTGCTTGGGACCATTGTCGGCGTGTATGTGGCCGGTGTTCTGGTTGACCCCGCCATGAGTCTCATCCACAGCACAAGCGGCATTACCCGCGTTGTCACCTTTATCGTTTTGTACGGGCTCGCCTCCCGTTTGTTCGACGTGGCATTTTGGTTTGTGCGCAAAACATTCGGCTTCCTTGCTTGGATTCCTTTGATACCGACATTGAACCATATCGTCGGCGCCGTTCTCGGTCTTCTGGAAGGCGTCATTGCGGTTTCTGCCTGCGTTTTTATCGCCGCGCAATTTTTACCAGAGGCTCTCGTCCATTCTACCGTAGCGACGTCTGCCGTGGCGGGCTATCTCTTGGCTCTGATGACCGTTGTTAAATTCTTATTGCCGCAGGCGCTGCAACTGCTTAGGCGAACATAAAAATCCTCGTCATTTTTATGCTCATCGATACCCATTGCCACGTCTCTTTCGAAGCCTACAAGAATGACGCGGAATATGTCGTGAAGCGCGCCTTGGACGCCGACGTGAAGATGATCACGGTCGGGACGCGCATTGAGACGAGCCGCGCGGCTCTTGCGTTTGCGGAGGCGCATGAAGGCGTGTGGGCAACGGTCGGCCTGCATCCGGGCCATGTGCACGCTCAAGACTTCGTCGACGCCAATGAAATGCCCTCGGGCATGACCGGGTCCAACCCTATAGGCAAGCCGTCCGACGCGGTCGCTGCGAGACACATGGCCGAGGCTTTTGACCCGGAAGTTTATCGTGCCATGCTCGCCCATCCGAAAGTCGTGGCGGTCGGGGAATGCGGCTTGGATTATTATCGGCTTCCGCCGGGAATTTCTGCAGAGCAGATGAAGGAAGACCAAAAGGTCGCCGTGCGCGCGCAATTGCGTCTCGCGTCGGAAGCGGGGAAGCCCGTGGTCATTCATTGCCGCAATGCGGCCTCAGCCCCCTCCATCTCCCCCTTGGCAGGGGGAGAGGCGCGTTCGGCGCATCAAGATCAAGCGGAGATGATCCGCGAGGAGATTGCCGCGGGCGGATTGGCTCGTCGCGGTTTGATTCATTGCTTCACAGGCACGGCTGAAGAGGCGGCCATGTATGCCGAGCTGCATTTCCTCGTCGCCTTCGGCGGCATTCTCACCTTTGGGAAAAACGTGGCGGAAGCGGCGCGCGTGATTCCCTTGGAACAAATCGTGCTTGAAACAGACGCGCCATATCTCACGCCCGCCCCGTTCCGCGGCAAGCGCAATGAGCCCGTGCATGTCCGTCTCGTCGCCGAGAAACTGGCGGCGCTCAAAGGCGTATCCGTCGGAGAAATCGAACGCGTGACGACGGCGAATGCCATCAGGCTTTTCGGCTTGACGAAAATGGGGGAATAGCCCATTCTGGCCCCGTCGTTCTTTCCATTGCGTGGAGGCTCCCATGTCTTTTTCTCAAACGATCGTCGCGGCCGAGAACACCGATCCCCTTTTTTTCATCGTGCCGAAACGGGATGATCTGACGCATGCGCAAATGGGTCCGGGAATAAAGCGCGTGAAGATCACCTTGTACCCTTTTCGCTGGCTGGTCGAATTACTGCTTGCAACCTGTCCAAACTTGCGGGAAATTCGTTTGCTTCCGACCTATGCGAACCGGGTTCCGCACATACAAACCTGGTGCGCGGGCAGAGCGATTCTGATAACGCTTGGACATCGTTTTCCAGACCAAGCGCAGACGCATGCCTACCATCGCACAAGGGCTTACAAAAAAGAACGGGCGATTTTCCGTTCTTTGACGGTTGCGGAACGGCAACGCCTCAATCAACTTGTATGCCTCAAACGCAAGGAGGCGGAAATCCTGTTCATGTACTTTGGCCTGCGTGGCCGTCCGTCATCAACGTTCACGGAAATCTGTCAGCGTCTGAACAGGGCGTCGACCAGCGTGTCTCGCGTGTGTTGCCTGGGACGGGCGGCCATGCATTTCGTCTCTCCCCGTATCCCCGCGCATGCCAAGGAATCCAAGGCGCATGTGCTTCGACTGCAAAGCCTCATGCGGGCGGCGCGCGAGCGCAAGCGGCAGGCGGAGAAACAGGTTTGGCGCCAAAAACGAGAACGCGAACGCCAGAAAAGGCTTGCCAAAAAACTCGGTTTTCCCGTGGCGTATCCTGCGGGTCTGCCGCAAAAAGAGTACCGGACATTCGAACGTCTTCTTCAGCCGCCCGTACAGCGGCGCTTGGCGAAGCTTTCGGAAAAATATCCCAAGCGCTTTCGCGCCGTGAGCTTGCACTTTGGTCTTGGCCAAGAGTCGCCCGTCTTTCGGAGACATGCGGTCATCGCGCGCATGTCCGGCGTGACGCGAGCGGCCATCTCCGAACAATACGTGCGGGCCAGGAAATTCCTGAAAATCTGACATGCGGCGGGCCATATCTTGGCCCGTTTTTTTTGAACAAAAAAGACCCGTCCCTCTGCGGAGAGGAACGGGATCGTGAGGAGACTTAGCGCAGCGGAGGAAATGTGGATGGATCTGCGATCGAGGCGAGCTGATAGGCCGCGATCGTCGACAAGGTGATGCCGCAGTAGAGCAGTCCCTCGCGCCGCAGCCGCGCAAGACCCTTCAGGTCGAAATACTCGACCTCGGGAAGAATATTGACGGCCCGATCCGGATCCTCCGTGGCGAAAGACGCTCCGAGAATGCCACAGTGAAGCGAGATCATGTGCGGTTCCTGACTCGTATTGGCGCACATGTCTTCCAGCGCATGAGTGGTCATGACGCGACAACCCGTCTCTTCGGATGCTTCTCTCACGGCAGTCTGTCCGCCATCTTCGCCGAAATCGCCATACCCGCGTGGCACTTCGTAGCTGTCCCGTCCGAGTGTCGCGATCATGGCTCGAATCTCGTATGGGAAGGCGGCGAGGTACTCGCCCATATCGCGTGTCTGCATGCGTTCGCGCCTCTGCAGGCCGATCTTGCCGTCCTTGATCGGCAGGAAAGCGCCGCCTGCACCTTCGAAGCGATAGGGGTGGATGTAGAGCGGTTCGAAAGTCCCGTCCTCCCTCCGTTCGCCATGCTGCAGGAAGACGTAGAAGAAGAGAGGATCGATGTGTCTGAACGGTATGCAGCCGAGCCCGACGGACCACTTGTTGTCTCTCCCGGGAACATCATTCACCAAACTTTCAAACAAACGAATGGCCGCCCTTCTCATCTCATCCTCCTTTTGGATACAGTGCTGTACCCATGCCTTAATCCGCCGTCTATCAGCAGATCAAGAAACAAGAATATAGGTTTGAGTCGGTTTTGTCAACCCTGTACACTTCTCCCATGTCCAATCTTCTGGAGCAGGTAAACGGAGCGCAACTCGCCGCCATCACGCATCGGGAGGGTCCGCTTCTGATTGTCGCAGGCGCGGGGACGGGCAAGACGACCGTCATCACCCAGCGCATTGCCTGGCTCATCGAACAAGGCCTGGCAAAGCCGGAGCATATCCTCGCATTGACTTTTACGGACAAGGCGGCGGGGGAAATGGAGGAACGCGTGGATTTGCTTTTGCCCTTCGGCTATGTCGATCTTCAAATTTCGACCTTCCACGCCTTCTGCGAACGATTGCTTCGCGAGCATGGCGTGGAAATCGGCTTGTCGTGCGATTTTAAAGTCTTTTCTGAACTTGATGCATGGCTCTTAGCCCGCCAGCATTTCGACCGTTTCACCCTCGATTATTACCGTCCGCTGGGGAATCCGACCAAGCATTTACGTTCATTGCTGACGCACTTCTCCCGTTGCAAGGACGCGGCGATTATGCCCGAGGCGTATGCGGGCTATGTTTCCTCGCACTTTCCTCAAGGAGGCATCCGATCGAAGGATTCCAATGGGGTCCTTCGCTCCGTTCAGGAAGGCATGGCGACGGAGATGGAAGAAGAACGCAAGCGCCTGACTGAATTAGCTCAAGCCTATGCGACCTATCAGAAAATCCTCCAGGAAAACGACGCATGTGATTTCGGCGATCTCTTGATGTATGTTCTCGAGCTTTTGCGCCGCCGGCCCCGGGTCTTGGCATTTGTCCGCGAGAAATACCGCTTCGTGCTCGTCGACGAATTCCAGGACACGAACTTCGCGCAGTATGAGCTTATTAAGCTCGTCTCCGGCCCGCGCGATAATCTCACGGTCGTGGGCGACGATGATCAGGCCATTTATAAGTTCCGCGGCGCCTCGCTCGCGAACATTTTGCAATTTCAGGCAGATTTCCCCGGCGCCAAGAAAGTCGTGCTGACCCATAATTACCGCTCCGTACAGCCTATTCTCGACCAAGCGCATCGTTTCATCCAAGCGAATAATCCGCATCGGTTGGAGGCCCAGGATGAAGTATTATCCAAACGCCTTTTGTCCCAGCGCGAAGGGCAGGGGATTATCGAACACATTCATTGCTCAACTCAAGAAGAGGAAGCGGAAGCGATCGCAGCGAAAATCCTTGCCATTAAAAAAGAACATACGGACGTCGACTGGAGCGATTTTGGCATTCTCGTGCGTTCCAATGATACGGCGAATGCCTATCTCGGCCCGCTCGAACGCGCGCAGATTCCGTTTCAATTCTTGGCCTTGTCCGGCCTGTACGGCAAACCCTGCCTGCTCGATCTCCTCGCGTACGTGCGGGTCATCGACAATCCGTTCGACAGTCCGAGCATGTACCGACTGCTGACGATGCCGATACACGAGGTGCCGGCCCAGGCCATTGCCGAGCTTTCCCATCTTGCGAATCGCAAAGGCAAGGCGCTTGGCGAAGCGTGCGAAATGGGACGCGCCGAGGGCGCCGTACAGGGTTCGGTCGCTGATCGTGTTGAGGGCTTGCTCGCTTTTCTCGCACGCATGAGAACGGAAGCCGCGCGTCGGCGCATCAAGGAGCTCTTCCTCGTCGTCGCGAAGGAAAGCGGCTACTTGGAATGGCTGAACGGCCGTCCCGAACGGGAAAAGCGCGACGCATTCGGTTTCCTGCAGCAGTTCTACCAACGCATGAAGCGATTCGAAGAACGCCACGATCATCCCGTTCTTCATCACTTCTTGGAGGAGTTCAATCATGAGCGCGATGCGGGAGAAGACGGCGCTTTGGCGGCCGACATCGAAGCGGGGCCGGATGTGGTGAAAATCATGACGGTTCACGGTTCAAAAGGCCTGGAATTCCGCTTCGTTTTTGTCGTGAGCCTCGTAGATCGCCGTTTCCCGGCTCAAGCCCGCGCCGAGGCGATTCCGCTGCCCGAAGGTCTCTCGAAGGAGGTGCATCCGGAAGGCGACGGCCATTTGGAAGAAGAACGCCGCCTCTTTTACGTCGCCATTACCCGCGCCAAGGAGCACCTTTATTTCACGTCGGCGGAGGATTATGGCGGCACGCGCAAACGCAAGCTTTCGCGCTTTCTCGTCGAGCTGGGATACACAGCGCCCGACTCGTCATCGCGAGGAGTCATCGACGAAGCGATCCTGTCCCAAGTGGGCGGCAGGATTGCTTCGCCTTCGGCTCGTAATAATGAGAGAGGCGAGATCGTGATCGAAGTGCCGAAGCAATTCTCTTTTACCCAGCTTATTGCTTTCGGCACATGCCCCTTGCAATACAAATTCGCGCATATTTTCAAGATTCCCATTTTTGGAAAGTGGTCCATGTCTTTCGGCAAGACGATGCACAATACCTTGCAGCGGTTCTTTGAAACATGGATCGAAAGGACGACGGCGCGGCAGGCGGGAATGCCCGTGTCCCTCGAAGAGCTTGAGACCTTGTATTGCGACAACTGGATAGACGAATGGTATGCTGATGATAAGGCGCGAGAAGAATATCGGATGCGTGGCTTGGAAAGCCTGCGCACATATTATGCTCAAATGAAAGAATCGCCTCCGCATGTCGCCTTTATCGAACAGCCTTTTACATTAAAAATAGGTTCCCTTGTGCTCAAGGGGCGCATCGATCGCATCGACCGGTTCGAGGACGGCGTGGAGATCATCGACTATAAAACGGGCGCGCCGAAAACAGCCGAAGAGATCAAAAAAGACGCGGGGAAGCGGGAACAGCTATACGTGTACCAGCTCGCCGCGAAAAACGTGCTCGGGCTGAATGTGAAGAAGCTCACCTTTCATTACCTGGAAGACAATTCGCGAGTTTCGTTCTTGGGCACCTCGGAGGAGCTCTTGAAGCTCGAAGAGCGCATCGTCGAACGGGTGAACAAGATCAAGCTCGGCATATATGATCCGACGCCGGGATATCATTGCCGATACTGCGACTTCGCGGATATTTGCGAGTTTCGGGCGAAATCTTAAAATGATTATGCTTACCCCTATTTTAATAAAAGACCTTCTTAATAAAGCCGTGCGACGCGCGGGCATTGAAAAGGAAGTGCATATCGCTCAAATTCTTGAAGCGGCGGATCGGGCGATTGCAAAACTTCTTCCCCAAGGCCATGCCGCCGATGCAAAGGCCCTTGCTTTGCGCGAAGGAGTTTTGACCGTCACGTGTCGGCATTCTTCCGCGACCCAGATTGTGTACAAAGGCTCATCAACCATTTTGGATGCGGTGAAACGTCTGTCCCCGAAGGTTGATATTCAACGCATCTGTACGCGGATCGAGCTGACGACCACGAGACCAAGCGGTGTGATAGAATAAATGGAATTATGAGGTTCCGCGATTATCTTGTTGTAATGTCTCTTGGCACGATTGCCGCATGGGTGGCATTTCTCATGCTCATTGTTTCTCTGGACCCCGTGCGTATCGGGGCATTTGGCTTCGTTTTATTTTATCTCACCCTGGCCCTTGCGGCCATTGGCACGCTTTCCATCGCGGGAACGGCCATTCGAGGGTGGTTTCGCCCAAACGATCTTGTTTCTCGTCATGTGGCGCGCGCTTTTCGCCAAGCGATTCTCATCGCTCTCCTCATCGTTGCTTCCCTTTTTCTTTTATCCGTCGATGTATTCCGCACGTGGACAGGTCTGCTTCTTATCGGTGTGGTCGCCTTGATTGAATTGGCCTTTCTTCGGTCGCCTCGTCCAAAAACGGAGGAGTGAGACCCCTTGCGTCTCCGGTTTTCGATTGCTAAGGTTGGTCTATGCTTCATCGTTTGTTCGGTAAATTTTCAAAGGATCTTGGCATTGACCTTGGGACATGCAATACCCGGGTATTTTCTCGTGAAAAAGGAATTGTGATTCAGGAACCGTCCATCGTGGCGGTGAATATGCGCACGGAGCAAATCGTTGCCGTGGGGATTGACGCAAAGGACATGATCGGCAAAACGCCTCCGCATATCATGGCCAGCCGGCCATTGATGAAAGGCGTTATTTCGGATTTTGAGATCAGCGAAAAAATGCTGAAGTATTTTATCGACAAAGTTCATGCGGAATCATTCATCATTATGCCGCGTCCGCGCATTGTCATTGGCGTTCCATTGGAAACGACGGAAGTGGAACGCAAGGCCGCGGAAGACGTTGTCTTGTCTGCCGGCGCCCGCGAAGTGTTTTTGGTGGAAGGCCCCATGCTGGCCGCCCTGGGCGCCCGTCTTCCCGTCACGGAATCCGTGGGAACCATGATCGTGGACCTCGGCGGAGGAAAAACAGAAATCGCCATATTGTCCCTCGGCGGGGTGGTGACTTGGAAATCCCTGGCCGTGGCGGGCGATGAATTGAATCGCAATATCATTCAGTATGCCCGCGACATATTCAATTTATTGCTTGGGGAACGGAATGCCGAGCAGGTAAAAATGCGCATCGGGTCCGCGGTGCCCGGCGATGCCCCGTCACAAATTGAAATGCGCGGCCGCGATTTGATTACGGGTTTGCCAAAAGAAATCATCGTCAATGACGGCCAAATTCGCGAAGCATTACACCGCTCCATCTCCACGATTATCGACAATATAAAAGCGGCGATTGAACTGACACCGCCGGAACTTGTCGCGGATATTTATGAACGCGGCATCGTATTGACGGGCGGAGGTTCGCTCTTGCGCGGGATAGATCAACTTATTTCGCGGCAAGCTCAAATTCCCGTTCGCGTTGCGGAAGATCCACTTTCCTGCGCCGTGCGCGGCGCGGGGACTCTCTTGGAACAACCAACGGTATTGCGCGATATCGCGCTTCCTTCCACGAGCAAGGGAGGGATCATTTAAGTCGGCGGCTCTATGCTCGATACCGTTTCTCGTCGCCGGACGCTTCGCTCGCGTGTCATGATTGCGATCGCAACGATGGGCATCGTGCTCTTGGTGTTTCCCCTGCGCCATGCCTTGGGTTTTATCCAGCGACCATTCGTTGTTGCCGGCACGTGGATCGCACGGCATTCCTTCGGGCTTTTTGAACCCGGAGCGGCTTCTTCCGCTCGCGTCGCGCGTTTGGAAGAAGAACGCATGGCATTAGCCATTGATCGTATGGCCTGCGAACAGATGAAAACGGAAAACCAAGATTTGCGCGAGAGACTTTCCTTTGCCAAGCGTGGCGGCTACGAAGTGGTCTCGGCGGATATTATTGCACGAACGGTTGGGGTTCAAACAAGTTCCTTTTCCATCAATCGGGGACAAAGCGACGGGTTGCGCATCGGCATGCCGGCGCTCGTTGGCAATGGTATTCTGGCGGGAAAAGTCATTGAGGTGACACAGACAAGCGCGACCGTGGCGGCCATCACGGATCGCGGCACCGCCGTCGCCGCTTCTTTGCTGAATCAAGCGAGAACGATTGGCATTATCAGTGGATTGGACGGAATATTGGCGGCGCTTGGCTATATTCCAAAAGACCAAACGGTGCGCGTAAATGATTTAGTTATCACGTCCGGACTCGAAGACCTGATCCCAAGCGGCCTGCTTATTGGCATCGTGAATGCCGTTGAATCCAAAGACACGGAGCCGTTTGAACGGGCCATTGTGGAACCGCTCGCGGACATTCGACGCATTTCCTCCGTCAGCATTATTATTCGCCGTATCCCATGAGTTCTTCGCGCATTTTTTTCCTGCTCTTCATCTTTCTTTGTCTCGCTCTTTTGGAGACAAGTTTTTTCGCCTCTCTTCCGGGCGTTCTTCGTCTCTTGCCCATCACGTTTGCCGTGGGTGTCTATCTCGTTCAATCGCGCGGCTGGTGGCCGGGCGCTTGGCTCATTGCTGCCATGGGGGCTTTTTTGGATTTTGCGGGCATTGCTCCCGTTCCCCTGCAAACCATCGCGTATGGCATCGCGGCTCTCGTCATTTTTTTCTCCGCCCGCTCCCTTTTTTCCAATCGATCTCTTTTTGGCATTCTCGCCTGTGGAACCTTGGGGTGGATCGCCCATGGCCTTGTGCAAACCACAGTCTGGCTTATCCAAAATCTGACGGATCCGGCCCGACCAACCGTCGGCGCCTATGCGCGTGTTTTTGGGTGGCAATTCCTTTTGCTCATGTGTTTTTTCGTGGTGCTGTTTTACACCATGCCGCAACGGACACGCATGGACATTCACCGATAGACTTCGCGTATGGATTCTCCTCTTTTCGTCATACAAGAAGATGGTCGATACGGATCAGCGGGCGACGGTCCCAATGTCTTTGATGAGGCTCTTGATCAGGCATCGCTTGAGACTGGTTTGCGCCGTCCCATGCTTGGCGCCGTCATTCCTGCGCGGCGATTCTTTCTTGCGGCAATGATTGTTGAATTTGTATTCGGCGCTTTCTTGATGCGTGCGGCTTTTTTGCAAATTGCCAATGGGGCCAGCTATCGGGCTCTTGCCGAACGCAATCGCGTGCATGTCCGGGTCATTGATGCTCCGCGCGGCGCCATCCTTGATCGCAATGGCCGTGTGCTCGCTTCCAATGTCCCGACCTTTGTCCTTACCTTGCGAGCCGCTGCTCTTCCGCACGCGAATCAAAACGATACTCCCGAAAAAGCTGGTTTGGCCGATACCGAACGCGCGCGCATATTGACGCGCGTCGCGGCGCTTGCCGGATTGCAAAGAGCTGACATGGATCTTGCCATCAGTCAATTTGCCGGCATGGATGAGGAAATTGCGGTGAAGCGCGGTCTTTCTTATGAATCGGCTATGCGTCTTGCGGTGGAATTGCCGTCCTTGCCCGGTTTTGGTTTGTATACCTCTTCCATTCGGTTCTACGATAGTTCGGCCCGTTCTTTGTCGCATGTGCTTGGCTATACAGGTTCTATCAGCGCCGAGGAATATGCCACGCTCAAAGGGAAGGGGTATCGACCTTTGGATGCGTTGGGAAAAACAGGTTTGGAAAAAACGGCGGAAACTTTATTGCGCGGAATGCCCGGGCAAACGGTGGTGGAAGTGGATGCGCGCGGCACGGAATTGAAATTAATCGCGCATCAAGATCCCGTGCCGGGCGCCGAATTACAGGTGGCCATTGACGGCAACTTGCAACAATTCATTGAAACGTATTTAGCGGAAACATTGGCAAGCGCTCGCGTGAAAAAAGGAGCGGTGGTGGCCATTGATCCGCGCGATGGAGCCGTGCGCGCGCTTGTCAGTTGGCCCGCCTTTGACGCGAATCGCTTCGTGCAGGGCTTAAACGTCGCCGACTATCAAACGCTCGTCGATGATCCGATGCAGCCGCTTTTTCCTCGAGCAGTTTCGGGCGAGTACCCGGCGGGATCCACGTTCAAACCATTTGTCGCCTATGCGGCGCTCAAAGAGGGCATCGTCAATGAGCACACCAGTTTTCTTTCCACCGGCGGTTTGCGCGTGGGTCCCTGGTTTTTCCCTGATTGGAAAGTCGGAGGGCATGGCCTGACCGATGTACGGAAGGCTTTGGCTTGGTCCATCAACACCTTTTTTTATATTGTCGGCGGCGGGTATGAGGGAGTGACGGGACTTGGTGTGGAACGCTTGGCGCATCATGCGCGCGCATTTGGATTTGGAGCAAAAACGGGTATTGATTTGCCCGGGGAAGCCACGGGGTTTCTGCCGTCGAAAGAGTGGAAGGAAAAAGTAAAAAATGAACAATGGTATGTGGGCGATACTTATCATTTCGCCATTGGACAAGGGGATTTGCTCGCCACGCCCATACAAATTGCAGGCGCGCTCTCGGTTATTGCGAATGGGGGCAAACGCGTGACGCCGCATATAGTGGAAACAGCCAATGGGAAACGCGTTTTTCCGCCCCCGGCGCCGGACATCGTCTTCGATGCGTCTGCGATAAACGTGATACGTCAGGGAATGCGCCAGGCCGCCACGAGCGGGAGCGCGCGACTGCTCGCCGATCTCCCCATTCCCGTTGCCGGAAAAACCGGTACGGCCCAACCGGGAGGGGATATTGCGACGCATGGGTGGTTTATGGGCTTTGGGCCTTATGAAAAACCGAATATCGCCCTTGTCGTGCTGGCCGAAAATGGCGGGGAAGGGTCATCGGTTGCTGTGCCGCTTGCCAAACAGATTTTTGCCTGGTGGTTCGCTCATGGTCATGCGGCGGATTAACACGGAGTAGCCGAATTCGCTTGACAGCTTTTCGGCAGGTTCGTATTCTATTCTTATGTAAAGCGCTCGTGGTCTCCATAACCGCGGGTCATTTTTTTCCGATGCGGGTCGCTTGGCTCGCCGTTATGACACGCTATGCCGACCTACATTTCCGCCGACGGACTTGAGAAATTGAAGCAGGAATACGAAGATCGCCGCACTCGCGTGCGCGCGGAAATAGCGCAGAAGATCAGCGCGGCCAAGGAGCTAGGCGACCTTTCCGAAAACTTTGAATATCAGGAAGCGAAGGAGGCCCAAGGGTCGAACGAAGTGCGCCTTTCTCATTTGGAAAGCATGATCAAAGACGCGGTGGTCGTGAAGGCGCAACACGGCGGTGCCTTCATCACGCTCGGGTCGAAATTCATCGTGGAGACGAATGGCAAGGAACGGAGATTCGAATTGGTCGGTTCCTCCGAAGCGGATCCGATCAAAGCCAAAATCAGCAATGAATCCCCGCTGGGCATGTCCTTTATTGGACGCACTGTGGGTGAACAAGTGGACGTGCAAGTGCCGTTGGGAGTGACAAAGTACAAAATTCTGAAGATTGAGTAATCGATCCTATTCCTATGAATGAAGAAGACGCGCGACTTCACAGGCTTGAAACGCTAAAAGCCGCTGGGGTAAACCCGTATCCAGCTCGGGTTTCGCGTACGCATACCGTGGCAGAATTTCTCGCAAGGTTTAACGCGCACATTCAATCGGATGGGAATATCACTTTAGTTGGTCGTCTGCGCACGATCCGCAAGCATGGCGGCCTTACCTTTGCTCAACTTGAGGACGGCACGGGCATGGTTCAGCTCGTTTTGCACAAAGATAAAATCGGCGAGGATCTTTATGCTTTTTTCCATGCAACCGTAGACATGGGTGATTTCGTCGAAGCCAAAGGCGGCATTTTCGTCACCAAGAAAGGCGAACAGTCCTTGGACATTTCTTCCTATCGCATCATCACAAAATCGCTTTTGCCGATGCCAGAGAAATGGCATGGACTGGCCGATATTGAAGTGCGCTATCGTCAACGCGAGTTGGATTTATTGGCCAATAACCGCACGCGCGACATCTTCCGTCTGCGCGCCGCGATGCTTACGGGCTTCCGGTCCTATCTCGACCGTCATGGGTTCCTGGAAGTCGAGACGCCGATTTTGCAAGCCGTCCCGGGTGGCGCCTCGGCCAAGCCGTTCAAGACACATCATCATGCACTGAATGTCGATGTATATCTGCGCATTGCTCCCGAGTTGTATTTGAAGCGCTGTATCGTCGGCGGGTATGATCGCGTCTATGAAGTAGCCCGCTGTTTTCGCAACGAAGGCATTGATCACGCGCACAATCCGGAGTTCACCCAAATCGAAGGCTATGCGGCATACATGGATTATCGCGAGCTCATGGATGTCGTGCAGGGCATGATCGTGGAAGGCGTGAAGGCCGCTGGTTTGGATCCGAAGGCCGTGCCGTTTCAAGGCGATGTTTTGGATTTTGACACGCCCATTCCGCGCATCACGTTTCGCGAGGCCATTCTCCAATACGCAAAGATCGACATAGAACAATACAAAACACGCGAGGCGCTTGCCAAGCAGGCTCTCGCTCTTGGTGTACCGCTTGGGAAAAAAGACAGTTTCGGCACCATTCTCGATACAATCTATAAGCATTTCGTGCGGCCGAACATTGTTCAGCCGACCTATCTCATCGATTATCCGGCGGAGCTTACGCCGCTTGCCAAACGTAAGGAAGAAAATCCGCGCTACGTGGAAATGTTCCAGCTGGTGTACGGTCGTGGCGTGGAAAATGTAAAAGCGTTTTCCGAGCTCAATGATCCGCTGGATCAAGAAGCGCGTTTTCAGGAACAGGAAGAAGCGCGGGCGCGGGGGGATGAAGAAGCGCAATTCGGCGACCTTGATTATGTTACCGCGCTGAAGCACGGCATGCCGCCGACCGCGGGTTTTGGCATCGGCATTGATCGTTTCGCCGCAACGCTCGCGGACGTGCATGCGCTGAAAGAAGTCATTCTGTTTCCGACGCTGAAGCCTGAAGTGAAGTGATTATGTCCCGCATCCTCGCTTTCGGCACATTCGATCTGTTTCACAAAGGCCACGAATTTTTTCTCGAAAAGGCGGCGGCGCTTGGGGACGAATTGGACGTGGCCGTTGCGCGCGATACCCATGTCCGTATCTTGAAGCATCGGGAGCCCGGACGATCGGAAGGACAGCGTCTGGCAACCGTTGCGCGCCAGCCGTCCGTCACGCGGGCGCATTTTTCGGATGAGGCGCTCGGCAGTTACCATATCATCGATACGGTGAAACCCGATGCGATTGCCTTGGGATATGATCAAGACGGTTTGGCGCAGGATTTGGAATGCTGGATGAAGCGAGAGAAAACGGACATTCCCTTGATTCGCATCCCTCGCGCATGATCTTCGGCAAGGCAAAGCACGGCAAACGTCTTGCGTTTCACGATATCTGTCACGTTTCTTATGCCCAATCATCGCACCTGGATAGAGCTTGATGAAAAGGCTTTAAGTAATAATATCAATGCTTTGCGCGCGCTTCTGCCAAGGGGCACGCGTTTTTGTGCGGTGGTGAAAGCAAATGCGTATGGGCATGGGCAAAAAGAAATCGTGCACATTGCCGCGCGTCAAGGAGTGGACGCCTTCGCGGTGGATGCCATCGATGATGCCTTGACCCTGCGCGCCTTATTGCCATCCGCCCTTATTTTGACCTTGGGCTATGTTATGCACGATCGTCTCGAAGAGGCGGTGCGCGAGCGCATTGACTTGACGGTGTATGACCGCGAAACGATTTGCGCGATAGAAGCGGCGGCGGCAAAAACAGCTACCCATGTCTCCGTGCATGTCAAAGTAGAAACGGGAACGTATCGTCAGGGCATAGGAATGAAAGATCTTCCGGAACTTCTCGAAACCATGGATCAATCACCTCATGTCAAACTGGTCGGCCTTTCAACCCATTTTGCCAATTTGGAAGACAGCGCCGACACGCATTTTGCCACCATGCAATGGGAACGCTTTCAAGAAGCGCTCTTGGTGGTTCGCGCGGCAAAATTTGAACCCGCCTGGATACATTGTGCTTGTAGCGCTGGCATCATTCTCTATCCAGACACCCATGGAACCTTGGTGCGCGGGGGCATTTCCATGTACGGCTTATGGCCTTCTTCGCACAATCAGCTCACGGCGATCAAATACATGATAAAATGTGATTTGACCCCGGTGCTTCGCTGGAAAACGCGCATTGCGCAGGTAAAATCATTGCCCGCGGGCATTCCTGTGGGGTATGGCTTAACCGAGATTACCAAGCGCCCCACGCGTTTAGCCATTCTCCCTGTGGGCTATTGGGACGGGTATGACCGCGCGCTGTCTTCCTGCGGGGAAGTGCTTGTCGCGGGCAATCGATGCAAGATTATGGGCCGCATATGCATGAATATGATGATGGTCGACGTAGGTGCCATTCCCAATGTCGCGCGAGAGCAGGAAGTCGTTCTCGTGGGGCAGTCAGGCCGACATCACATAAAAGCAGAAGAGCTGGCCGCAAAAATCGGCACGATTTCCTATGAAGTTTTGACTCATATCAATGCCGCCTTGCCACGCCTCATCGTGTGAAATCCTTGCGTCCCACGTATTTTCAAAAAGTCCAGCAGAAGCGTTATGCTTCTCGCTCATTTCGCAATCCGTATTTTCGCTCCAAGGATGCGCCACCGTGGGTTCTCATTGCCGTAAGCATGACGGTTCTCGTCTGTATCTTTGGCGGCACGGGGGCGCTTTTTAGTCTTCCGGCGCTTGCCATACGCTCGATCGGGGTGCATGGGAATGAAACGGTGTCCACGGAGACACTGACTCAAGCCATACACGCCTATCTTCAAGAAAGAAAATTGCTCATTTTTCGGCGCGCCAACCGTTTTTTATTTGATGCACCCACATTGAAAGAAAAACTTCAGGCCCAATTTTCTTTTGAGGCGGTGACCATTGAGCAGAACGGGACCGATGTGCATGTGCGCGTGCGGGAACGCCAGTCGGAACTTTTGTGGAAAGCAGGCGATGCCGTCTTCGTGGTGGATTTGTCCGGTCAAGTGATACGAGCCTTGTCTTTGGAGGAAATCGCCCGTCTCAATCAACCGGAAGCGCCGTCTGTGGCGGACCTGCCTTTGTCTCCCACCGCAAAATTAAAAAGGCTGGCGGTATTCAAGGACGTGAATCGCGTGTCCGTGGGCGCGGGCGCGTCGGTCATGAAGCCAGAAGAAGTAAACGGAGTTTTGCGTTTTCACCAAAGCCTGCTTGACCTTGCCATTCCCTTTGTCGAGACGCGCGTGGACCGCATGGCAGGGAAGTGGATGGCCGTCAAAACATTGACGGGATATGATATCCTTTTTGATCCTCTCTCTGACCCCAATAACGCAGCGACGCGACTTCAAACGCTTTTGCATGAAACGGTAAAAGATCCAAAAGTGCTGCTGTATGTAGATTTGCGTTTCGGAGATCACGTTTATTACAAATGAGACGGATGTCTCACATAACAGAGCCTCGGAGTTTTACCGAGGTTTCAATAGTATGCGCTACGATGACCATGCCATGCATATCACGGATCAGGATCGTTTCATGCTCGACCCCCAGCTTATGGTCGCCCATCAAGACATGGAAACCTTGCGCGCTTCGGGCTCGCAAGGGTTTTTTGATCTCCCGTTTGACACGGCCTCTGCCGTTTTTCTCACGAAAAAAGCGGCGGCATGGAAGAAATGCGGGTTCAAACACCTGCTCGTCATTGGCATCGGTGGATCGAATTTGGGCGCGCGGGCGCTTTGCGCCTTGGGTCGGCCGAAAACAGGCATGGATATTTCTTTTATCAGCATGCCGGATCCCGACGCGGTGGCCGGTTTTTTGCATCATCGAGCCTGGTTGAAAGAGACAGGAGTGTATGTCGTTTCCAAATCCGGAACAACCATAGAAACCCTTTCCATTTTTTTAACGGTTCGGGCCGCGCTCATAAAAGCGGTTGGCGCAAAAAAACATGCCGGGCATATGCTCGTAACCACGGATCAGACGGAACATGATCCTTTGCTTGCTCTGGCGCGCGCGGAAGGATATGAAGTCATTCCGCATCCTCTCAATGTTGGCGGCCGTTTTTCCGTATTATCTTCGGTTGGTTTGTTTCCGGCGGCCTGTCAGGGCATGGACATTCAAAAAATTCTTGCCGGCGCCCGCGCAATGGAAGAAACGCGGCGTGTCGAAGGAGCGCATTGTTTGCCGGCGCGATTTGCGGCAAATCACATCCTTTCGATTCGCGCTGGTCGAACGATACATGTTCTGATGCCGTATGCGCAGTCCTTGCACCTGTTTGGATTCTGGTATCGCCAACTCTGGGCGGAATCGCTTGGGAAACAAGGGAAGGGACCCACGCCCATTGCCGCCCTTGGGCCGGAGGATCAGCATTCACAAATACAGCTTTATCACGATGGGCCACAGGATAAAACAGTCACGTTTATCGAAACGGAGCGTTTCCACGATCGAGTGATCGTGCCTCACATCAAAGCGGATGCGGATATCGCTTCGCTCGGCGGTCTTCAACTTGCCGATATGATGCACGCGGAACGCGCGGGCACCGCGGAAGCATTGGGAAAAGCCGACCGTCCGCACGGAACCATTTTTCTGCCGGATCTTTCTCCGAAATCCATCGGAGCGCTCTTGCAATTTTTCATGCTGGCAACCGTATATGCCGCCTCCTTGCTTGGCGTGAATCCTTTTAATCAACCGGGGGTGGAAGAGGGTAAAAAGGCTGTCCGTCGCCTCTTAAAACGCCCAGAAACGCTATGAAAGTGCCACAGGTTCTTCTCGTCATGGCTGCGGTTTATGTGTTCAACCATGTCTTTGGCTGGCTCTATCGCGTGTGGCCAAATTTTGATATTCCCATGCATATCTTGGGCGGATTATTGGCCGCACTTCTGGGCCTCGCTTTTTGGCAAGAGCTGATTTTGGCGCGCAAGATAAAAAACGTGCCGCCTATTGCCGTTGCCTTATTTCTTATCTGCTTTGCCTGCTTGATTGCCGTTCTTTGGGAATTCCATGAGTTTATCATTGATACCTATGCACGAAGCAGAATTGGGCCGTCTTATGTTCCCATGCAGGCATCGCTGGCGGATACGATGAAAGATTTGTTGGACGGCTTGATCGGCGCCAGTCTTGGGACGATCGTCTTTTGGAAGAGGTTGGGAAACACGACCCTCTGACGTTTTAACTCGTCTTTTGGAAGAGGTTGGGAAACACGACCCTCTGACGTTTTAACTCGTCATGGCGAGCGGAGCGAAGCCATCTCCGGACGCGAAGAGATTGCTTCGGCCCTGCTGGGCCTCGCAATGACGAGGTCAGGAAGAGATTGCTTCGGCACCCATCTGGAAGTCTTTTGAGTCGTATAAGATATAATGTGCGACGCCAATGGTGTGTTTTTTTGCGCACTCCCCTCACGCACCTCTACTCCGTTCTCATTAAACCCTTATGCGATCCCAATCCGATGAATCACATCGGTAAAATAAGCGATAAGGAGCATGGCAATGCCGAGAAAAAACAAAGAAAAGCCCAGCGAAACAATGCCCTTGATTGTATCATCGTCTTTCGCGGCGCCTAAAATAAGGTGGACGCTGATCGTGAGGACAGCGGCAATGGGTCCAATGGTGAGAACCCAGCCGATGACTTTTACGGCAAGATCCAGATTCAGAAAAGCCATATATGCCTGATATTACTGCCAAGCAGGAAGATAGTCTAGCGGATTTACGGGAATACCGTCCTTCCGGACTTCAAAATGCAAATGCGGGCCCGTGGAAAGCCCCGCCCCGAGCGAACCCACCATTCCACCGGACAGCCCGATGGGATCGCCTTGATTTACAAATTGGTCCTGCTGTACCAAGGTGCGAGAAAGATGGGCGTATAAAGTGGCAATGCCGTCGCTGTGCACCATCATGATATAATTGCCGTAGAGTTGTCCCCGACGCACCCACACGATATATCCAGGCCCGGCGGCATGCACGACTGTCCCCTGCGCTTGGGGGATATCCACGCCGGAATGCTCGAACAAATGCCGGAACGGATAGGTGATGTCGTGAAAAAGCGTTGATAATCCTCGATCATGCTGGTTCACAGGCCATGCAAGCACATGGGAGATTCCCGGATAGTGTCGTTGGAGTTTTTCTTCAATCTGTTTTTGCAATGCGGCAACTTCGTTCGTGGTTTGCGCTTGCTCTTGTTTCAATTCAAGCAGCAATGCGCGGAATTGATTTTCTGAATGTTGGGTATTGGCCAATAATCCTTCTTTCGCGCCGGATTCCTGTTCAAGGCGAGCACGAGAGTTATGCAAGCTTTCATTCAATGTGACCAACTCTTCTTGCTTTTGTTGCTGGCGCGCGCGCGCCAGGACAAGGTGCGCCTTCGCAAGCTTTGCTTTTTTTACGGCCGCCAACATATCGCCGTTCAAATTTTCCAATGATTGAAGCCGATCAAATAATTCGGAAAAAGAATCGGTGCTGAACAAAACCTGAAGCGAAATATCCTGATCAAAGGAATCCAAGCGGCGTAATAAAGCAGCCACGAGGGCTCTTTGAGCGGTGAGATGTTTTTCGACATCGCCCATTTGCGCATTCAAAATAGCGAGTTCCTCGCTCACCGCGGCTACCCCTTCTTGCGCGGCTTGAATATCTATATTTGTCTTTTCAATCCGATTGGACAGCAGATCCAATTCATTTTGCAGGGTGGCCTGCTCGGATTGTTTTCTTTCAATCTTTATTTTGTATTGGTCGATGCGACGGTTCAATTCCTCCACACGCGCTTTGCGCTCGGCGACGGAACGGTTCAATGTATCAATGTCAGCGGCAATGATCGGGTCGGTTACGCGGATCTCGCCGAGCGCTTCGGGATTTTCTTGTGCCGATGCAAAAACAATCCCGCCTGCGGCGAAAAGAAAAATGAGATAAACGGGAAGAGCGCGTATCATCGCCATGGCCCCATCATAGCGGAAATAAAAAACAACGGCGAATGCCTGAAAATCTTCAGGCTCATCGAAGTCCGTCTATCCCCTTCGCCAATCTCTTCAGGCTCTCTTCCCTGCCCAAGACCCATGCCAGTTCAAACGGGCTTGGGGAGGCGGCGCGGCCGGAAAGGGCTACGCGCACAGGCCATAACACATTGCCCTTTTGCAAATTGTTGGCGGTCATGAATGCAAGAATCTCTTTTTCCAAAGTCCCCGGGTTTTCAAAAATGCGCGCGTCTTGTTTCCCCAAGAAATCACTCATCGCTTGCAGATTGTTGCGCGCATCTGCTGCGTCGGACTTTTTCCAAACAAGCAAGGACGGGTCATAAGACAAGGATTCGTAAGACGCATACGCTTCCGGGATTTCCATCAAGGTTGTGAGGCGACTTTTTTCAACCGCACATATTTTTTCAAGCAAGGAAGGATTGGCAATCATTCCAGCCTTTTCCAAAAATGGCCATGCAAGCTCCGCAAGCGCCGACGGCGTTTTGTGCTGAATATATTGCTGATTCATCCAATTCAGTTTTTTACGATCGAAGAGTCCATTGCCGCTATTCACTTTGGACAAATCGAATAAGCGTATCATTTCCTCTTTCGTGTAGATTTCCTGATCTCCTTTCGGATTGTAGCCGATCAAGGAGATAAAATTATTCAACGCTTCCGGCAGATAGCCTTTGGCTAAAAAATCCTCCACAGCCACATCGCCCTGTCGTTTAGAAAGTTTACTGCGATCTGGATTCACGATGACAGGCAAATGGGCAAAAACCGGCATGTCCCAACCGAAGGCTTGGTAGAGCTGATAATGTTTGGGCAAGGAAGAAAGCCATTCTTCCCCGCGAATGACATGGGATATTTTCATCAAGTGATCATCGACGACATGCGCGAGATGATAGGTCGGAAAACCGTCGGACTTCATCAGGATGAAATCTTCTTGGTCTTGATTCGGGAAACGGACCGGGCCGCGGATGGCGTCCATTGTTTCGGTAAAGCCTTGATGCGGCATGCGAAACCGAATGACCGGTCTTTCGCTTTTTGTCGCTTCGGGACGGCATGGACCGATATGACCCATGGGACATTTGGCGGCCATTTGTTCCGCCCGCATGGTTTCCAGCCATTCTTTGGAACAAAAGCATGGATAGGCGCGATGCGCCACAACAAGTTCATCCGCACATTTTTTATAGACATCCAAACGTTTGGATTGCGTATAAGGCCCATAGGCTCCCTTCTCTTCCAAGAGTTCTTGCGCATTCAATATCGGGCCTTCGTCATAGTCAATGCCAAGACGCCGAAAAGTGCGCACCAAAGCCTCTACCGCGCCGGGCACTTCGCGTTCCTGATCCGTGTCCTCGATGCGCAACAAAAATTCCCCGTGCTTTTGACGGGCCACATAATACGCATAAAGAGCCGTGCGGAGACTTCCCACGTGGAGGGAACCGGTCGGCGACGGGGCGAAACGGGTACGGGGGGACATGGGGAAAGGGCTTTAAAGGCCGTGAGGGCTGTGAGAAAAAAGCCTAATACTTCAAAGATCTTAATGCTTTCAAAGCCCTTAAAAACCGACTTTGCTTAAGTGTAACCCAAGCAATGACAAGGGGGAAGATGATGGTTGCGCGGAAGATGCGCCGCACACGCCAGGGCTCCAGGCGCAAACGCCAAAGCCATTCAAATCCGGCGCGACGCCACGGTTCCGGCGCGCGTGGAAGCCGACCGGCAATCATTTCCATGGCTCCGCCAATGCCGATGGCAATGCGCACGCTCGGTAAAAATGGAAGGTGTTCAAAAATAAATCTTTCCTGTTTTCCTTGCCCAAGGGCCACGGCAATGACGTCGGGCGCATGAAGACGAACGGCATGCACATCGGCTTGCGCAATGTCAAGGCCCTGTGCGGTGACGGACACCATTCCCGGTTCATAGGCATGAATATTTTGATAGGACCATCGCTGGCGTAAAGCGGTCGCCGCCGCTTCCGCACTTCCATGCGCGCCGCCAAACAACAAAAGGGACTTCCATTTTTTCGCGCAAAGGGCTGCGAGTTCTTCCAATACCTGCACGCCTGTTTGCCGATACTGCACATGCGCTCCAGAAAGAGCCGCGACCGCATAGATGAGTCCGATACCGTCTGGCACGGCCAAGTCCGCACGATTCAACAAAGCCAAAAAGGCAGGGTCTCGTCTCGCGTGTAGAATAAATTCCGGATTTGGCGTCACGATGACGCGAGGCGTGTTCCCGTCGAGCCATGTCTGCAATTGCGCGCGCAATGCAAGCGGAGAAATATCGTGCATGCGCACGCCCAACACCTCATGGGTTCTGGCGGGCATGACGTATGTTCCCTGACGGAAAATGCATTCATCGTCCAGGAAAATTTCTTGGGCATCGACAAAGACATCGATATGATAACGGCCATGCTTGCGCGAAAGACCGGGTTTCGCATAGATCGTATGCTTGGCGCCCAAGGAAAGGTGCATGCCGTTCATGCGCTCATAAGCCGTGATATCGCTGACGACATGGGCTTTGTCCATGGCGCGATTAAGCCCCAAGCCGAATTCGCGGACATACGCGGTTTCCTCTGCCCGCACCGTTTCCATCACCGCGCAAAATTCCGCAGGAGCGCCGGGCCAATGCGTGGCAATGCCCCGCTCGATTTGAAGAATGAACGGTTCAACCATGCGCACCAAATGGTCTTCGCCCGCAAAAGCAAAAATACGCACGGCCCCATTCACCCGGGAAAAATCTTTTGGCTCCGTGAACCCTTCCCCGATCGGAAATGTCCCGCCGACATTTTTCATTCTTGTATAATCTCCCACGTTTAACTTGGCGGATTCCATACCCGTTTGATAGACAAGTTCCGTGTCCTTACAACGCACGCGGGCGTGAGAACAACGATCCAGACGTCCCTTGAGCGCATGACCGAGCGGAAGGAGATAGTCCGGATCATAAGCCAGAGCCGCAATATACCTTGCCACTTGCTCCGGCGGGATGCGGTTCATATGGGTATGCTCGATGGCTTTTAACCCGCGCTTAAACAATTCAATGCGCACACGGAATTCATTGAGCCGAAAATTTGAAGATTGAATACACACGACCAAATCTCCCGGAGCGCACCGATACATGGAAGCAATCACCCGCGCTGGCGGCACGGCATTAAAGTCAAGAAATTGCGCTTCAGGCAAGGCCGCCCGATAGGCATCTGTCAGCAGTGCCGCGAGCGGGCAGTCGCGGTCATAGACAACAAGAACCCCCTGATTTTGTTCAAGGCGAATCGCCTTGCGCACAATGTCGCCGACATGGGTGGTGGCTTGAGCAAGAAGAGATTCCATGTGTCGGAGCATAAAGGGGAACAGACACATTGTCCATCTGCTTGTTTGACATGTACGCAAAAAACTGTTTTAATTTTTCCCTGTTCTTTCACGATCTTTTTTCCTGCGGAGGCCTCGTGTCAAAAAAGAAGCAGAAGATCAGAAAAGAAGCGGGCCTGCGTGTGACATCCGTGCCGGGGCCCGCGGAGCCGCTTTCCATGTACCTGAATCAAATCAGTCGGTTTCCTCTGCTTTCCGTGGAAGAGGAACAAAGGCTGGCACGGCGATATCGCGATCACCAGGATCTTAAGGCACGAGACCTGCTCCTTGTCTCAAATCTGCGCTTCGTAACGAAAATCGCCTTTGAATACCGCTCATACGGTCTTTCGGTATTGGATCTTATTCAAGAAGGAAATATCGGGTTCATGCGGGCGGTGGAGAAGTTCGACCCTGATCGCCACATTCGCCTCATCTCCTACGGGGTGTGGTGGGTAAGGGCCTATATCCAGAATTACGTCATGGATCATTGGACCCTGGTGAAACTCGGCACCACTCAGGCACAGCGCAAACTTTTCTTCGCGCTTAGACGCACGCAACGCGAGCTGGAAAAGTTGAATGGCTACGACGGGTCAGGAAACGATGCGGTCAAAATCGCGAAAGAACTGAAGGTAAAACCGACCGCGGTCATGGAAATGTTACAAAGGATGAGCGGACATGACCGGTCGCTCTCCATGCCTGTTGGTGAAAAAGGAGTGGAAACGCAGATGGATCTTGTTCCGTCTGCGGAAGCAAATCCGGAAGAAGAAATCGGCAAGGACGAAGAAGACGGCATGATTCGTGCCCGCATTCGCCAAGCTCTGGACATGCTTGACGGGCGAGAATACTTCATCGTTATGCGGCGTGTGATGATGGAGGACAAATCAATGACCCTTGTGGAGGTCGGTAAGCATCTCGGCTTGTCGCGCGAGCGCGCTCGCCAAATCGAAACACGCGCCCTCGAAAAGCTGGCATCTCTTCTCGGGGATTTGTGCCCCGAGCCCAAAGACTGGCCCCGCCTTTGAAAAAAGGCGGGGATTTTTTATCCTGCCAAGGTCAATGCAATGGGGCAATGGTCGCTCCCGTGAACATGGGAAAGAATTTTTGCGGATATGACCTGGGCGCAAAGCTCTTTACTCACGAAAAAATAATCAATTCTCCACCCCACATTGCGTTCACGCGCACGTGTTTTTACGTCCCACCAGGTGTAATGGCCATTCCCTTGGGTGAACAGACGAAAGGTATCCACATAACCGTATTGCGCGAGTTTGTCAAGCCATGAACGTTCGATGGGCATAAAACCGCTCGTGTTTTCATTTTCTTTGGGGCGGGCGAGATCCAAGGCGGTATGGGCCGTGTTCATGTCACCGCAAAGGACAATGGGTTTTTGTTTACGGAAGCTTTCCATGAGATCAAAAAAACGCCGATAAAATTCCAGCTTGAATCGTAAGCGCTCTTCCCCACTGCCGCCATTTGGGAAATAGACATTGAACAAAAAGAATTTTTCATATTCCGTCAGCACAATGCGCCCTTCCCCGTCCAAGAACGGATCGCCGAAATTGGTCATTGACATGAGCGGCGAAGGCCGCGTATAGGTCACGGTGCCGCTGTATCCTTTGCGTTCGGCCGCATTCCAATAGGATTCATAGCCGTCCGGATGAAGAAGGGCCGGTGAAAGCTGGTCGACATGCGCTTTTGTTTCTTGTAAGCAGGCGATGTCGGGCATCTCTTTTGCCAGCCAATGTAAAAACGCTTTCTTTTCCGCGGCACGGATGCCATTCACGTTCCAGGAAATGAGACGAAGAGGATGAGGCATATCATGTCTGCGCGCATTCCTTGAATGATTCTTCAAAAGTTGCGCGGTCTAAATTTTTTCCAATCAAGACGATATCACTGCGCTTCTCTTCCCCTTCGCGCCATGGACGGTCAGGAAGGGTTTCAAATTGGTGATGCACGCCCTGGAACACAAAACGCTCCGGCCTGCCTTTAATGTATAAAATCCCCTTGTAACGCATGAGTTGGTCCGCATTCAGCAAAAGTGACTTGCCGATCCAATGCGCCAACTTGTCGAGCGAAAGCGGACGCGATTCCTTGAGCGCGATGGACGAAATGCCAGCATGGTGTCCATGCGTTTCTTTCGTAAATCCCTCTGCCTTGGCATAGGGCCTCTGAATTTTGCCAAGAGCGGGGGCATCAAACAAGGTCGCGAGATCGGTTTTCGACCGAAGTGTATGTCGAATTTCCGCATGCGGATTAACAGCGACTATTGTCGCTTCAACGCGCGCAAGCTCGGTTTCATCGATCAAATCCGTTTTGTTCAAAAGAACGATGTCGGCAGCCGCCAATTGTTCTTTTGCCTCGGGCATTTGTTCCAACGATCCGACCAGATGGAATGCGTCGACGACGGTCACAATGGCGTCCAATGCATACGCCTTCGCAAGTGACGGGCGATTCAAAAATGCTTTGACCAGCGGAAATGGATCCGCGAGCCCCGTCGTTTCGATGATGACGCGCGCGACACGTTTGTCTTTACCGAGATCCAAAAGTTGTGCCAATACCCGTACCGTATCTCCCATGGCGGCACAGCACATCGCGCCATTCGACAGTTCGATGATATTTCCATTCCGATGCGAAATGAGCTTGCCATCTATGCCGACTTCGCCAAATTCGTTCACAATAACCGCAATGCCCAAAGCGCGCGGCGACGCCAACAGCCGATTGAGAAGGGTCGTTTTTCCCGCGCCGAGAAAGCCCGTGAGAATGGTAACGGGAATTTTTGAAAGCATAAGACGGACGATCATGCATTATGTTTCTCCGCGCGCATCGGCTTCATATGTCCGATGAGTCCGACGACTAATGCAAGAATGACGACATTCTTTATGATATATTGGCCCTCAAGGGTTGGAACGAATGGGCCGGTCCATGCGATGGACGGAAGAAAAACCAGGGGCAAAAACGTCGTGGCTATGTGAAGAATAATGAGGCAGATGGTGAGCCGTGTGCATTTCGGAAAAAGAAACAGGATGCCGATCGCGCATTCAAACAGACCAAAAACAGGAAGAAAAATTGCGGCGGGAATACATGTCAGGGTTCGGCTTAAGAGAGCAGAAACAAGAGGACTGGCAGGACTGATGCCAAATACTTTCAAAACGCCAAACCAGAAAAAGATGAGGAAGATCGCACTGCGGGCAATTTTATAGGCATAATGTCGGGCTTTGGAAATGACGGTCCGGTCAAAAATTTCAAGCCGTGGTTTTTGTGGCAGGGGATTGGGAGAAGCCATACGTTTAAAAAGTATACCATATCTTCCCTAAATGCCGCGGCGGAGTACAATAAGCTTCAATCAACCTATGAGGGATATCGCATGTAAAAATCGTATCGAACAACTTCTTGAGAGAACGGGTATTGGCATAAACGGTTCTGCTTCTTGGGATATTTGCGTCAAAGACGAACGGTTTTTCGCGCGCGTATTGGCGCAGGGATCTCTTGGTTTTGGCGAGTCCTACATGGACGGCTGGTGGGAATGCGCACGCGTGGACGAACTTTTTTATCGCCTCTTGCGCGCGGATATACGCGCGAAAATTTTGCCGACTTTTGGCATGGTTAAAGATGCCATCATGGCGCGTATGTTGAATCGCCAAAATCAAAAACGCGCTTTCCATATCGGCGAAGCGCATTACGATATCGGGAATGATTTGTACCAGGCCATGCTGGACGCGCGCATGACATACACTTGCGGCTACTGGTCCGACGCTTCCCATCCGATTACCTTAGACGCGGCCCAGGAAGCCAAGCTGGATCTCGTCTGTCGCAAAATCGGATTAAAAAAGGGCGATCGCGTATTGGACATCGGTTGCGGTTGGGGCAGTTTCGCGAAATTCGCGGCGGAAAAATACGGCGCATCCGTGGTTGGCATAACGGTTTCCAAGGAACAGAAAAAATATGCTCAGGAACGCTGCGCTGGGTTGCCCATTGAAATCCGCCTGCAGGATTACCGCGATGTAACGGAAACCTTCGATCACGTTATTTCGCTTGGCATGTTTGAACACGTTGGAGAAAAAAATTATCGCGCCTATTTTCGCGTGGCGCGCCGCTGTTTAAAAGACCATGGGTTTTTCCTCTTGCATACCATCGGCGGCAATACATCTGGACATACCACCGATCCGTGGATTGACCGATATATTTTCCCGCATTCGCTCATCCCTTCCGCCAAACAAATCTCCGTTGCCGCTGAAGGCTTGTTCGTGATGGAGGATTGGCATAATTTTTCCACCGACTATGACAAGACCCTGATGGCATGGTCTGCAAACGTGGAACGTCATTGGGACGCGTTGAACGGCACATATGACGAACGATTCCACCGCATGTGGCGCTACTATCTGCTCAGTTGTGCCGGTTCCTTTCGCGCTCGCCTCAATCAACTGTGGCAAATCGTCTATTCCAAGAACGGCGTTTTGGGCGGCTACACGTCCCTTCGTTGATCTCACCCTTCCTTCCTATGAATAAAAAAATAGCATACCCGCTCATTCTTGTTCTTTGCATCGTAGTGGCCATCGTTGTTATTCTGTACGCTCCTACAAAAGCGCCAAGCGCCGTTCACGACGCGCCCGCGACGTCGGATGCACGGTTGCCATCCGGAGCGCAGACCTATCGGATACAATCCGCGGCCTCCACAGCGGAATTCCAATTGGACGAAACATTGCAGGGAAAATCGAAGACGGTGATCGGCAGAACCCATGCCGTCGCTGGCGTCATCCTGTTCAATCCTTCCGACATCAGGTCTACGCGTTTTTTGGAACCGTTTACTGTTAATGCGCGCACTTTCCAAACGGACACTGCCTCGCGCGACCATGCGATACGTCGCTTCATTCTACGCACGGAAAACGACGCCAATGAATTCATTGTCTTCGTGCCGGAACGGCTGGCAGACGCGCCCGTCTCGCTCGCCGTCGGACAAACGGTTTCATTCACGTTGGCGGGAAATCTCACCGTTTCCGGCACGACCAAACCCGTTTCCTTTTTGGTGACATTGGCTCGTCCGAGCGAAACAAAGCTTACCGGTACGGCAAAGGCGACTATCTTCTACGAGGATTTCGGCGTGCATGTGCCGGATTTTCCATTCTTGGCCAATGTGGAAAAGTCTTTGGATCTTTCCATCGTCTTTACCGCGGCGGGATAAAGGGGTCAGGTCGGGAAACGGGAATTGCAAATCTTTCCGACGGTTGAGCGGTCGAGACCAAGATGGCTGGCAATTTCCGATGATAAGTAATTACAACGATATCGTGCCAATAGGATAACGGCATTTCTTTTTGTCATTGTTGTTGCATTCTTGAAAAGTTCTTTTAATGTTGGACGACCAACCATGCGTTCCTGTCTGGGTATTTCTTTTATTTTTTCAGAGCCATCTGTTCTCTCCCAAATTTCGTGAATAAATTGAGCACTACCAAGGACAGTCCCTCCACTCATTTCCTTATACGGATCATCCCCGTAAATTCCTGCATGCACCAATACACGATATTCTTTCCGAGCTTCTCTGTGAGTTTTGCCAAAAAATCTGAGTGTTTCGCTCGTATTTAACCAAAAAGGAGCTTGAATAAAACCAGCCATTGCCGCATAACTGCTCCATTTCCAATAGCGTGGGTGAGAAACCAAACCAGCTCGAACGGGGTTCAAAACAATATAACGCGACACCTCAAAAAGATAAGTTTCTTTTTCAATAACGAATGCCTTAAATCGTCCTTGGAAGAGATGCCCGTCGCGAGTATGTACGATATTAAATTGTTGCGTGTACTTGCCATTGATGTCACGCATGGCTTGCGATAAATTTGCATCGGGAGTCTCGATGAGCAAATGATAGTGATTAGTCATGAGGCAATACGCATGGCAAATCAAATGATGAGTTTTTACAGCATCTCGCAAAACACGCAAAAAAATATGTCGATCTCTTTCATTAAGAAAAATGTCTTGCCGTGCGTTTCCCCTTGATATCACATGGTATAGTGCTCCCGGGTAATTGATGCGTAATGGTCGGGCCATATGGTCTAGTATATCAAGATTCCCGTTTCCCGACCTGACCCCCTCCTCCCCTCTATGTTGATTCGCACGCCAGAATTTGACCGCGCCCTCGATGCCATGGAACGCGGAACGCCTTTTGTATTCATCACCGGCCGCGCAGGCACGGGCAAATCCACTCTTCTACGCCATTTCCGCGAACATGCCAAACGCTGTTGCGCTATTCTCGCGCCGACGGGCGTCGCGGCATTGAATGTCGCAGGTGAAACGATTCACAGCTTCTTCCGCTTCGGGCCGGGCGTGTCCATACGCGACGCCCGTAAAAAAGGCCAGGCCGCGGCCGGCGAACCCTTGTATCGCGCACTGGAAATCATCGTCATCGACGAGATTTCCATGGTCCGCGCCGATCTCTTTGACGCCATGGACGCCTTTTTGCGCGCGGCGCGAAAATCGAATGCGCCGTTTGGCGGCTTGCGCGTCGTCGTCATCGGCGACCTCTTTCAGTTGCCGCCCGTCCTTGGTCGAGAGGAACGAGAAGATTTTGCCCGCGTTTATGGCACCTCTTTTTTCTTCGGCGCCGACGTATTCCGTGAACTGGTGGAGCGTCGCGAAATTACGTTCATCGAGCTTGAACGCGTGTTTCGCCAGGCGGATCCCCGTTTCATAGACGTCTTGAACGCGGTGCGCAATCGTTCGGTCACTACGGAGCATCTTCAGCTCCTTCAAACGCGCGTCGCCCCTGTGTATAAAGATGCCATCGTATTAACGGCAACCAATCTTGCTGCCGACGAAATCAATCAGCAACGATTAAGCGCGCTCAAGGGAATGTCGATGCATTATGCAGGCTATGCCCAGGGTTCTTTTGGGGAAAAGGACATGCCGACCACGTCTTTGCTTACCTTGAAGCCGGGCGCGCGCGTGATGTTTGTGGCAAATGACGCGGAGGACCGTTATGTGAATGGAACGGTTGGGACGGTGAAAAAGTGCGAGCAAAAACGTATGGTGGTGAAAAAAGATGATGGCGATTTGATTCAGGTCAGCGCGCACACATGGACTTTGTACCGCAACGTGTACGACAAAACATCCAAGTCTCTCGTTCATGAAAAACTTGGAAGTTTCACCCAAATGCCCTTGCGCCTGGCTTGGGCTGTCACCATTCACAAAAGCCAGGGAAAAACGTTTGACCGCGTGCACATGGATCTTGGCCGCGGGGCTTTTGCTTCCGGCCAAACCTATGTCGGCCTTTCCCGCGCCCGCACGCTGGAAGGAATGACGCTTGCTCAACCGATCGAACGCCGCCATATTTTGGTCGACAAAAGCGTTGTCGCCTTCTTCGCCGACCTTCCCTTCATGCTCCGAGACGGCGCAGGCAAAGGAGGAAATTTCCGCATGAGTTTCCTCCAAAAAATACAGCCTCTCGAAAAGAAGCCGATCGAATGATCGCGTCCGTCAAAACCTGCGCAAATACATTTCAAGAGGTATACTGTCATTCTATGAAAAGGTCTTGGAGAATTGCGTGTGTCTTTTTTGTATTGTTCATGAGTCTGTTATTTTTGTGGAGATTCAGGACAAAAATACAAACAGAAGTATGGTCGGAACTCTATGATGAAAGCGATGTGCCTCCCGCGGTGGATATTTCGCCCGAAGAATTGGCGAAACAACCGTCGGCAATGGAAGCGCTTGGCGGATACAATGTCTTGATCGCCGACCGCGGAAATAACCGTTTGATTGAAGTGACGCCGGACAAAAAAATAATCTGGCAGCATTTTTTCAATGTTCCCGCGCCGGGCCTTGGGGCAGACGACGCTTTTTTTACCGATGGTGGAAAGAGCGTCATCGTGAATCTTGAAGAGTTCCAGCTCATCGAGATTATCGATTATGCAAGCAAAGCAACGCTTTGGCGCTATGGAATCGCCGGCAAGCCAGGAAAAAAAGACGGGGAGCTCAATACGCCAGACGATGCGTACAAATTGCCAAACGGCAATGTCATTGTCGCGGATATACGCAATTGCCGCGTGATCGAAATTACTCCCGACAAACGCATCATTCACTCATACGGGGTCGCAAAAATGTGCGACGATAAGCCCGGGCATCTCAACAAACCCAATGGGGACACGCCGCTCAAAAATGGCCATATCCTCATCAGCAACATTGTCGGTCACACCTTGGTGGAAATTGATGAAAATTGGCATCCTGTTTTTACCATGGTTTTGCCGGTGCAATACCCTTCCGATCCCCAAATGACGAAAGCCGGAAATATTCTCGTGGCGGATTACAGCACTCCCGGCAAAATTGTTGAGGTGACAAAGAGCGGTGAAATCGTGTGGGAATATGCGGGAGAAAGCGGCAGAGCCATGAACAAACCTTCTTTGGCGATCGAACTTCCCAATGGCAATATTCTTGCCAACGACGATTTCAATCATCGCGTGATTGTCATCGACAAGGCAACCAAACATATTATTTGGCAATACGGCGTGACAAAAAAACCAGGGAAAGCGCCCGGGCAACTCAATATCCCCGATGGTATTGATATTATTCGGCACGCTTCCGAACCTCTTTCTGCGCCCGTGCTTTCCATTGGCCAAGTAACCTGGCATCCAAAAGATTTTCTCGGACACAATGTCCGTCTCCAAGGATATGTTCTCAAAAAAGATAGTGATTCCCCCATTTTTTCTGACGAAGCGGTCGGCGCGCTTCACAAACGCGACCTTGCCGTGACAGGATTCGGATTGGATAAGTTAAAAACACATCAACGGTATTTGCTCGAGGGAGTACTCACACAATCCGCCACAAAACAAGCCCCTACATTTTATCGCCTTGAACTCGTCGAGCCGCCGCAAGCGATATTCCCCTAATGCTATGCGTCTTCCCACTCGCCGCGCCGAAAAATCAAGGCAACAGTTGCAACAAGATCCTGATGTGCATCTTACGCCCGCCACCATTGAGCGTTTGAAACGTCAGCTTGAAGATTTGATCCGTGTCCAACAGCCTGGGGCAAAATTAGAATTGCAGTGCGCGCAAGAAATGGGCGATCTTTCCGAAAACTTCGGCTATCAAGAAGCGAAGGCCCGTTTGCGGCGCATCAATGATCGCATTCTTTCTTTGCAAGAACGCATCACCCATGCCATTCCCATCGTGCAAGGAACCGACGCGGACGGCCGCATTCGTATCGGTTCCACCGTCGTGGTTGAATCGGACGGCATAGAATTGAAATTCGAAGTGCTCGGTTCGCAAGAAACCAGCCCATCGCATGGCCGGATCTCGCACGCTTCCCCGCTCGGCATGGCCCTGATTGGACATGGGGTTGACGATGCCGTGCGCATTCAAACTCCGCATGGCGAAAAAATCTACAAAATTATCGAGGTGAAGTAAGAAAGAAAAACCGCGATCATGGGCGTATCCACGTCGCGGCTCGCGTCACTCTTCCTTTTCGACGAGGGTATCCAAGATCGCGGTAAATCCGTCGATGGCGACGAGGCGTTTGTCGAAATCTGCCACATCGACCCGTCTGTTCGCCAATGCTTTTTCCAGCGCTTCGATCTCCGCCAGCGCGGCTTCTCTTTTTTCGTTTACGATACTTCTCATCCGCGCAAGCCGAGGAGGAAGAATGCGGTATATCACTTCCGCAGTGACCGGATGTGCTTCCCCTGCCGCTTCGACCTTGACCTTGATTCCCTTCTCTTCCGCGACGCGAGGGGCAGATGCCTCGATAGCGGGAGAAGGAATCGAATCATTCGGTGGCGTCTTGATCGCGGCCAGTACATCTTTCTTGGCCTGTGCCATATCGGCCGGCGTGGGGAAAGCGTATGCGATGACTTGGCGAAGTTGTGTGTCATTGAGACACAGGGCTTCATTGAATTTTACCCCTGTTCCCAGCACGGGATCCACGTCGCATATGCGCCAGACGAAGACCCATTGCCTTACCAATCCAAGTTTTTCAAGCGCACCGGCATGTCTGAGCTTGCTTGGAAGAGTCGAGGGACTTTTTGTGAATTCACGGGCATTCATTGCGCCAACAAGGGGTTTGACCAAGCCCGACGGAAACAAATCGGGGCATGTCGGCGGCCAGTCGTGTTCAGCCACGAGAATTTCTAAAATACGTTTCATGGCTTTCCAGCCAACCACGAACCTGGCGGTTTCCAATTGGACACGCGGTCGCGCTGTTTCCTCGTGATGCCTTATATCCGCTTGAGTCGCGGCCGGTGACGTCTTTTCCGGCAAGGGTTTTTCTTCTTTTTTCTCCACGCTTTCGATCGAGCGCTCCGCAATCGGCGCAATGATCGCGCGGGGGGATTCCCTCGCCTCTTCCGCTTTGAGACGATCGAGATCCAAGCGCACTTGATCGGTCAAACTCCGCGCAATTTGATCGGGGTTTATTCCCCTCTTTATCAAACGCGCGCGCAGATTCTTCCGTTTAAAACGAGTTTCCCCCTCTGGCGTCGCCTCGTGCAAGAGAGCGGCGATGACGACTCTGTCCTCTTGCATCAGCACGCGGCGCGCAATCTCTTCCTCGATATGTATGCGCAGTGAATCTTTCGTGCCGAGCAGGTATTGGATGAAATGCCAATTCCTGATGATACGGGAACGATCGGTGAGCTTCCGACGGTCCTCCTTCCCTCGATATCCTGAACCAAGCTGGGTGAGACCGGCATGGTGAAATACGTCGCGAATGGCCTCATGGTCGATTTTGCCATCGCAATTTACGAAGGGAATATGCTCCTCAATCCACAAAAGGAGCCGCTCCGCAATCCCCTGGTATGCCGGATGATTTTTTTGTACCCATCGTTCAAACTGTGCCCAGGAAACGAGGGTTTCTTCCCTCAAAGCCATGCTCAATATCTGTGCGTGCAAGCCACTCCCTGTTGAGGCGCGCAGGTGGCGTATTGCCGTTTGGGAGAGCGCCGTCAAGACATTTTCCGTGGCCATCGGTGTTCCTTGTCTGCCGCGTTTGTTTACTGTCGGCACCAACGTTTTCGCAGAAATTGGAAAAAGTGTCAATGTTTGATACGATGGCCGCTATCATTCCTTGTATGTCCGATGCTCGCCACCATCTCCACTTGCGCAAACGCCTGTACGCATTACATCAGACGTATCCGCATCCGAACCGATTTAAAAATATCATGGACCGGCTTATTTACATTGCCGCCATCGCCACGCCGCTCATGACCGTGCCGCAGGCATATACCATCTTCGCGCAACGCAATGCGAGCGGTCTTTCCGCCCCGACATGGATTATGTATTTCATCGGAGCCAGTTTTTGGTTCACGTATGGACTGGCACATAAGGAAAAGCCCATCCAATACTCCAATTTTTTTATGATGATGGTGCAGGCAATCATCATCGCCGGCATTTTTCTCTATCGATAAATCTTGCAAATCTCTTCATCAGCGGTCTCTACAGAGAGTGTTCAGGTCGAGCGTCTCGGTAAACGAAATTTCCTGCACGAAATGAGGTGCATGGCTTACCATGATGAGAGCGCCTTGAAATTGATCGAGGGCCTTCGCAATCACGGGCAAATGGCGGAAATTAATATGATTGGTCGGCTCATCGAGAATGAGCAGGCCCGGCTTTTGCAGGACGAAGCGGGCGAAGCACAATAATCCTTTTTGCCCTTCGGACAAGGAACGGACCTTGTTCGGCAGCACTTCGCCGCCCAACAGGAAGGTTGAAGCGACGGCGCGAAGTTTTTCATTGTCCTCGACTTCCATAACTTCCGCGAGAGAATCGTAGGCCGTTTTGCCAAAATTCAATCCGGAAAAGTCCTGGCGGTAATAGCCGACATTGACGCCAGGCGTGATCACTGCGCCTTCGTCTTTTCCCTCCGCCAACAGGCGCAGCAAGGTGGACTTGCCGATGCCGTTCGGTCCGGAAATGAGCAAACGTTGGCGCTTGCGCAGGCTGATGTTCACCTCGGCATGGCGCGCCTCGTGATGCTCGATGATGCGAACGGATTTGATGTGCACCATCGTGTCGCTGAATTCCTGTGCGGGGATGATAAAGTCGCGAATGGTTTTATCGTCGCGTCTCACGTCTACCATCTGTTCTTCCGCTTCCGTAACTTGTTCACGAAGTTTGGCCGCCAAGGCGCGCATTTTTCCTCCTTTGTGCGCGAAGAAATTGATTTTATCTTTGCGATCCTGAATTTCTTTCAGCATGCGGGCGTTTTGCATGCGATCCCGTTCGACGCGCGCAGCGATTTCTTCCACCACGTCAAAATAATTCCCCTCATAACGCTCGATCTTGCCGGTATGCACGTCCAGATGAAGCACCCCTTCGGTGAACGCATTCAAAAAATCCGCGTCATGGGAAATGACGAGCACGGTTTTCATGTAGCACATCAGAAACCCCGTGAGATGTTCGATGCCCGCCGCATCCAAATTATTCGTCGGCTCATCGAGCAGGAGAATGTCGGGATCCTGAATGAGAGCATAAGCGAGGAGCAAGCGCGCCTGCTGGCCGCCGGAAAATTCTTTTATCTTTTTCTCCACCGGCGCATGCAGGTTCACGATCTCGAACACGTCTTTGATGCGGCGCTCAAGGTCATAGGTTTTTTCTGGAAAAGCCCGCGCAAAAAAATCCCGCACGCTTCCTTCCATGCATTCCTCCGGCATGACCTGGGTTGCGGTGGCAATCGTGGCGCCCGGTTTTAGATGGATAGTTCCTTTGTCTGGCTTGAGCGCTCCGGTAAGGAGGTGAAAAAGCGTACTTTTCCCCGCGCCATTTTGTCCCATGACCGTGATCTTGGCGTTTTCGCGCACGGAAAAATCCGCCTCCCGCAGAAGCGGGGCGTCCTTGTCATAGCCGAACACGACGCGTTCAAAGCGGATAATGACGTTTCCGTGATCCATAAGCAAAAAAAGAGATGCAGGTGAGGTGTGTAAGCTTAGCCTTTTTCCATTTTTCTGACAATTTTGGTCGCTTAACTCGATGATGAAGGGCGGTCCTTGACTTTTTGGTATTTTTTGCTTATATTCCCCTGTCCCTCTTGCCGCCGCCTTGGTGGAAAAGGACAGAAGGAATGGGTCATTCACAATGGAAACGCTGAAGAAAATGTTCCGGCGTACCCTGGATGGGGACCCATTCGGGTTCCTGATTTACGGGAACAGCCTCGCAACCAACCTGGTCAGAAGTTATTTCGTCATTCTGACCATTCTCGTCGGCATCCAGTTCTGTTTCGATACCTGGATCTGGGGAGGATTTTGGCGGGAATTGCTGGGAGCGGTAAGCGTTTACTATCTTCTCGGCGGCATCTTCTCCACGCCGATTGCCGCGCTGGACTGGAGCATCATCATCCAGTACATCCGCAAGGGCGACCTGAGAAACAATTTCCGCATCATCGCTACGCGTTTTGTGGCGATGGTGGCGGCTCTTGTGGTCACCTCCGTGTTTCTGGAACTGCGAATTTTCCACTCCGAAGTGAATATATTTCTCGACGACCAAGAAAAAGTCGCCGCGGATGACATTCGCAGGAAGGCCATTGCGGAGGAGACGGGAAAGTTCCATACGAGGCTCACTGCGGCGGGGACAAAAAATGCCGAGACAACGAAGGATGTTGTCGGTGATCGCAAGACGGAAAGAACCGAACTTCTGAAGAAACAGGAAGATGATCGGCTGGAGCTCACCAGCCGCATCGCGAAAGGCGAGATTGCCGAACAGAAGGCGGCCGAACGTCACGAGAACGACAGCGCAGAGATCTTCGGTATCAGCACGCGCGCATCAGCAACCCTGTCGGCCATTCGTGATCAGCTCAAAGCCAATAAGGCAGGACTCGTCAGTTTGGACACCAAGCATCACAGAGAGCTTGCGGAATTTGACACGGAGACCGAACGCTTGCGTCGTTCGTCCATCGACAAAGGGGACGAGGGAAGCGGCGAAGTGCAAAAGGCATTCGATGCAAAAATAATCGTGATACGGGAGATGTCGCCGGCCGATCTGGCTCGCGCCTATCCGGGAAATTGGGTGGTGTCTCGTGGCATCATGGCGAAATGGGCGGCGCTCAAAAACGTAGTCAACCGAGACGAAAACAATACCGCCATGGTGTGGATCATTCGCATCGTGCTCGGGCTCCTTCCCTTCATCATCCTGATTGTCAAGTTCAATCTGCCCGACGAGGTCGCGAAGTATTTTGACCCCTATGAGCAGGCCGCCGCTGGCCATGTGGGAGCGCAAAATTCCCTCAAGGAGGGACTCTACAAAGAATTCAATCAAAGATGCCGAGTCCTCAAAGCGGCAGTGATTGAATATCGATTGATCTTCGCCCAAGCCTGTCAACCGGACGCAAAAACCGGTCTCTGTCCCACCAAGGCCGTACTCACTTTCCATGGGCTCTCTCTGTGGATGAAAATGGTTCATCCACATATCGTGAAGCTCGATGAGATCACGAGCGTTCTGAAGAGGGTAAGGGTCAATGTTCCCGAATGGCCCGCGGAAGGAGATGTCCAAGATCCTCGCCTGGGAGTTCAAAATCTCGGCGAACAAAACGAAGACGAACTCACCCAGAAATACGGATGGGCGGACCCGACAGTAAAGCAGGGTGAATTGGACCGAGTTTTTGCGGCGGCCCAGGACGACATGAACACGCTCAAGCAGCTTCTCAGTGGGATGGAAGTTAGACTTCTCATGGACGGAGAGGAAGACCTCAAGACCATCCTGCTCAGTCGCAAGAAGCTCTACTTGGACCTACTGCATGCGATCATCCAGCGGCTCGAGACGGCCGAAACGTATCTGTCGGGCTTCGGGATGGATATCCCTTCATGGCCGACAGGATGCGAAACCCATGCAAGCCGACGTCAGTTGTGGAATCTCCCAAAGAAAGATTCCTATCGCGGTGATCGCTAGTTAATCTGAAGACACTTCCCCGCCCCTCACCTCTGTGTGCAAAGGGCGGGTTTTTCTTTTTCAAAGTCTGGATGTATTCAAATGTCTCATCATATACGTGCCCAAAAAAAGTCCGGCAGCGCCGACCACATTTCCGGCCAAGACATCGCTTAGATAATGGACACCAAGATACAAACGGCTGAAATCAACGAGGATGATCAGCGCGACCGTCCCGATGATGGCAGAAATTTTTGCCGCCCGCGACGCGGCGCGACGCAGAAAAAGATACAAGAAGAACCCATACAAAACGACAACGGTTGTCGCATGGCCGCTTGGGAAGGAAAAGGAATGCTCTGCGACGGCCGCAAATAATGGCCTCGGACGATGAAAAAAGAGCTTCGCAAAAAAAGTAAAGCCCTCGCTTAGCGTAAGCGCAAGCCAAAGACCAAAGACCATGAGGCGTTCCTGTTTCCGCCAGAGAATAGCCGATACGATGATGGCGAGAAGAGTGGCCGTGACGGATGCAGCCGTCAAGGTGAGAGCGTAAAAGAAGGAAAACCAATGAGGATTACGCGGGGCGGAGAGGATAGGCGCAAGAAAAATGTCCGCACGCATGAGCGGATCATGCGCGAAAAAGTCAAAATGCATACCATTATAGTTTAACACATCTCTTCTTTTCTTCTTTTATCCATTTACATTGAGGACGAATCGATACATTCCCATGCCGCAGGTTCCTTGAACCACTCCCACAGGAAGAGTTCCGAGCGCCACGTCCGTGATGCCGGAAGGCGGGAGATGTTGACTGATGCCGAGGCTTGGGATGCGAATCGTCGAAGTGCAATCGAATGTCCCATTCGTTTCGAAGCGAAGAATCGTTGGCACATCAGCTTTTATCTCGCTTGTTTGCGGTTGATAACCGCCTTTGACTTTTATCTGGACGATTTGTTGGCCGTTCGTCATCGTAACGTTTGCATCGATGCCCTCCGCCGTTTTTTGCTTTTGCCCGCTTCCGCGAAACAGCATGATTCCAAGAATAAGAACACCCAGGACGAGGAGAAGCATGATTCTTGATTTCATACAAGGTTGATGATTAGAAATTGAAGACGGGCGGAATGATTCCCGCGAGGATGAGACTGTTTGTGATATTAAACAAGGCAAACACAATCACGACAAGTCCGGCCGTCTTGAAAAACACGCCTTTCTTATCGCTTTTCTCTATCCGGAATGAACTGAAGCTGATGAGCGCGAGCACGGGCAAGGTGCCAAAAGCAAAGGCCAGCATGGTGAGCCCGCCTTTCAAGAAACTTCCCGTCGTTAACGCGTAGAGCTGCATCGATTGTGTGAAGCCGCAGGGCAAGAAAAACGTGGCGATGCCTGCAAGAAGCGGCGTGAAGGTGTGATGAAGTTTTGAAACGCCAAGGGCGTGTTTTGAGAGAAACTTCGGCATCGATGGCTGAAGTTTTTTTGTCCAGTCGAAGACATCAAGCAAATTGATGCCGAGCAACAGCATCACAAGACCGAGAACACATCCAAGCACAACGGTTGCCATGGTATTGAGTTGAAAAGCCGAACCCAAAGCGCCAATAACGCCGCCCAGCACAAAGAAAGAAAGAATGCGGCCGGCATGGAACATGCATTGCGGTTTCATCGCATCTCCGTGTTTTGCAAAAGTGGCGGACAAAGAAAGCACAAGCCCGCCGACCACGGCCATGCAGGTGGAAAGCGAAGCGACGATGCCGATGATGAATGAGGTTTGATAGGAGACCGTGTTTGTCGTGATGAGATTGACAAGTCCGGCTTTTTGGAGCGCCAAAAAGCCCAGGATAAAAGCCAAAGTGATCGGGACGGCAAAGGCGAATTCATGCCAATGTTTGGGCTTCTTTGGTTTTTCCACGGACAAAGCGTATCCATGTTTTGCCAGCGCGCACGACAGTTCTTCCGCGACGGTAGCCGAATCCTTGTCGCCGAAATTCCCCGTCACGTCGACGGAACATGTCCCAAGATTCGATCGCGCCCTCGTGACAGAAGACACATCTTGGAGTTCGCTGTCCGTCAGCAGAACGCAGGCCTGGCAATGCATGCCTGCCACGTGAAAGGTGAAGGTCTTTTGTGTCTGGTCAGACATAAATTCAAAGTCTCTTTGTTTTCAAACGAAGCGAATTACTGACCACGGAAACACTGGAGAAAGCCATGGCAAGTCCCGCGAAAATGGGGCTTAGGAGCCAACCGAAGACGGGATAAAATAATCCGGCCGCAAGTGGAATACCGAGGAGATTATACAGGAAAGCCCAAAAGAGATTTTGCTTGATGCCGCGCATCGTGATTTTTGAAAGCCGTATCGCCTTCACGAGTTTTGAAATGTCGCCGTGCAAAAGCGTGATGCCGGCCGAGGCAATCGCCACATCGGTTCCGGTGGCCATCGCAATGCCGACATCGGCCTGCGCGAGCGCGGGAGCATCGTTCACGCCGTCCCCGGCCATGGCGACAATCTTGCCGGTCGCCTGTAATTTCTTGATGGTCTCGAGCTTCCCTTCCGGCAGAACTTCCGCGATGATTTCATCCACGCCTGCCTGTGCCCCGATGAATGCCGCCGTGTTTCTATCATCGCCCGTCAGCATCACTACGCGTATGCCCTGTTTTCGCAAGTGCGCGACGGCATCGACCGCCCCTGGCTTGATGGTATCGGAAACCATGACGACGCCGAGCGCTTTTTCTTTCCTTGCAAGAATGATAGGCGTTTTCCCCTCCTTTGTTTCTTTTTGAAACGCATGCGCGTCAACCGTCAATGAAATCTCCCGCATCAATTGCGCATTCCCCGCATAGTATTCGATCCCGTCCACCTTCCCTTTCACCCCTCGACCTTTAAGCGCTTCAAATTCTTCTACGGAAACAAGGGGAATTTTTTTTGTTTCGGCATAGGCGAGAACGGCATGAGCGATCGGGTGCTCGGATCTTTTCTCCAATGAAGCAAGAACGGATACACAGGTTGTTTCATCCAAATCAGCGAGCCTCCGTACGGAAACACACTCCGGTTTTCCCGTGGTCAAGGTTCCCGTTTTATCAATGACAACCGTATCCACTTTGTACAATTTTTCAAGGGTGGCGGCGTCTTTCACAAGGATGCCTTCTTTCGCCCCCTTGCCAACCCCGACCATGATGGCTGTCGGCGTGGCGAGCCCAAGAGCGCAAGGACAGGCGATGACGAGCACGCCCACGAAAGAAACGAGACCATAGGATAAGGCATGAGAGAAACCGAGGAAGCGGCTGCCGACGACGAGCCAGACGGCCAGGGCCAAGAATGCGATCCCGAGCACCACCGGCACGAAAACGGCTGAAATTTTATCGGCAAGGGCTTGAATCGGCGCGCGGCTGCCTTGGGCCTCTTCAACCATGCGAATGATGCGGGCAAGCATGGTCTCGGATCCGACCTTGGTTGCTTTGAACGTGAAAGAGCCATTCGTATTCATCGTTCCGGAAATAACCGTGTCCCCTTTCGTCTTCTTGATCGGCATGGGCTCACCGGTGACAACGGCCTCATCAACGTAGGAAAATCCATCGACAACCATGCCGTCAACGGGAATTCTGCCAGCCGGTTTGACGACGATCAAATCGCCGTGAACGACATGGGCAATCGGCACCTCCTGTTCTTTGCCATCGCGCAGGACCAAGGCGTTTTTTGCTTGAAGGTTGAGGAGTTTTTCAATGGCGTCCCCCGTCTTGATTTTGGAACGGGCCTCAAGATATTTCCCGAGTGTAATGAAGGTGATCACGACGATCGTAACATCATAGTATGTCTGCTGCGTATTGAGGAAGAATTTCAGCGTTTCTTCAAAAGCTGTTACGACAAAACTGTATACATAGGCGGCCGAAGTCCCGATGCCGATCAAGGTGTCCATATTTGCCTTCCCGTATCGCAGAAAGCGATAGACGCCGAGTACATACGGTTTCCCGATGACAAAAAGCGTATACGTTGCCATGAGCGGCAAGAGATGGTGAAAAAATTCGCTCCAAACGGAGGGAATGGCGGGCGAGAATCCGAACGGGGCCGAAATCTCCCACGCCATCACGAAAATACTGAAAATTGCCAGAGGAATGGACGAGAGAACTTTGTTTTTCATCTCGCTGATCTCCGCTAGTTTTTCTTTCTTGGATTGATTCACACCCAGATGTGCGGTATGTTCGCTCGGGGACATCCCCATGGATTCGGCGGTCGGTACGATAAGAGCGTAGCCTAAGGGCTCAATTTTTTTTGATAGATATTCCGGATTCGTTTTCGAGGAATCAAAGGAAATCTTCACGGTCTCGGTGCCATAATTCGCTTCAGCCGAGGCGACGCCTTCGATCTTCTTGAGTGTTTTTTCGATCATGCCCGCGCAGGAGGCGCAATGCATTCCCTTGATTTTGTAGGTTGTTGTTCCTGTCATATATTCGAATGATAAAAAATCAAACCTAAGCCAAGAGATCACGCCCAGCCATGCTCTCATAATTCAAAGAAAAAATCCCCTCTTGCGCAATATGATGGTGTCTTGTACGGTATGAATGAGGTGGGTGCGGCACGTCCGTTTCCAGTCGGCCGTTGACCGCTCTCTGGTCGCGCCCACCGACCAACAATAATCCCCCGCATGCGCGGGGTTTTTTAATATCGTTGGGTCGTGTTTATTGACACGAGCACATGGAAGACATACTGTTTTCTTCTGCCATTTCGGATATTCCGAATAGGGCGGAGGAGGAAATTGGTCATGGGCATTTCCAGAAAAATGTCGGTGGGACCATCGAAGCCGCGTGAAATCGTCGCGCATCTCGATCGGTTCATCATCGGTCAGGAGCAAGCAAAACGCGCCATGGCTCTTGCCGCATACGGACATGCGCGCCGTCTGGACCATCAAGGGGACAGATTCAAGCCGCAATGGAAAAAATCAAATGTATTGCTGGTGGGACCAACGGGTTCTGGCAAAACACTGCTTGCCAGGCATCTTGCCGATATGTTGCATGTCCCTTTCGGCTCCGCTGATGCAACCGCGTACACAGAGGCTGGGTACTACGGTCGGGATGTCGAGATGATGATCACCGACTTGCTTCAGCAGGTCGAAGGCGATGTCAAGCAAGCGGAACGCGGCGTGGTGTTTATCGACGAGGTTGACAAGCTTGCGCGGAAATCATCGGGCGGAGTCAATGCCAATGCAAGCCGCGATGTCGGCGGCGAAGGAGTGCAACAAGCGCTTCTCAAAATGATTGAGGGCTGTGAAATGCAGGTGCCCACGGATCTCGGGATGTCATTGCATCATCGGACATTTGTCTCTGTGGACACCACGAATATCTTGTTCATCTGTGCCGGAACGTTTACCGATCTGTATGAAGATCGGCAGACGCATGCGCCGATTGGATTTGGCAGCGTGAGATCAAGGGCCAAGGCGAGACGGCGCATCGAAACCCGGGATTTGGTCTCATACGGCATGCTTTCGGAATTCATTGGCCGACTGCCGGTGATCGTCGAGCTTGAACCGCTCGGTGTGCCGGAACTGAAACGCATTTTGACCGAACCGGAAGATGCTCTCATCAGGGAATTTCGCTCACGCTTTGAGGAAGACGGTGTGCTGTTGACGGTCAATCCCGATGCGATCGGCGCCATCGCTCGCCATGCCCTCGCGCGTGGAGTCGGCGCTCGCGGATTGCGAGCCATCATGGAAGAGCTGTGCAATGACCTACTCTTCGATGCGCCGGATATGGTTGGTCGCGAGGTGGTTATCAACGCGGCCTATGTGAAGCGACACTTGAGAACCTGACAGTTCTTCACCTCATCGGAAACGATGGGGTTTTTTAAATATGTAAATGGGGTCAGATCTTGAAACGTGAATTCTGCGACAGCTTAAAGCTTAATATTGTGAATTCTAATATTGAGACATAAAAAATAAAATAGAAACTAAAAAGCTGTTTCTATTTTATGGCTCGCGGCGTGGACGACGTTAGAACCGCAATCTCCGCCTATAACGAGTGTCTCGTTCTGTCGAGCTTCACGGCGGCGGATTTGGTTTATGATCCCTCATTCATTTCACCAAAAATCGATAGCGCGTCCAAACGACCGAAAACAAACCGAAGATGGCGAGAAACAGCCAGGCCGACGGTGGAGCACCGGTCATGATCGACAGGATAATGGCGATAATAGCTGAAATCGACCAAAAGATTTTGAGATCCAGCATGGCTTTATAGATCTCAATACCGGCCCGATGCATGAGAAGCGACGTACCACCAATCCCGATCAAAGCCGCGCCAACCAATCGCGCCAACATAAGGTTCTCGGTGAGAAAGCCAAAGAGGCTTAGGGTAAAGGCAGGAAAGAAAAGAAGAGGCAGGCCAAAAAGAAAATCCAAGACAAAGTGGATGAGAAACCAGCGTCGCAAGGTTTGGGAAACCGTTGGCATATCTCAGGATGTCTTTTGCATTCAGCGGCCGTTTTCTTCTCACGATAGTGAAAGCCGCAATCCGCACAGGCTGTTGGCTCGCCCTGCTCCAAGACTTTCGAACCTTTGACTGCCTGCTCGTCCGTAGCTCGAAGAGCGAAGGCGGGGGACGGCGTGTCCCCATACCAAAAGTTTTGGTATGGGGATGAACTTAACTTCTCAAAAATGAAGCAAATTACTGCTTAAACATCGGCTTTCTTATCCCACTCTCCCTGGAACCATTCAAACCACTTTTTCTTTTCTTCTTCAGTATGATTCGTTGTCATCATATCTCGCATCGGTTTATGTAAGTCGTCGGTCGTGCTGGCCACATGTTTACCGCACTGGCTCGCGACTTCCGTAACGTCCTTGCCTTCAAATACCATATCGCACCCGCCCTTGTTATCCATAATCTCCTTACAAGTAAATTTTTTCATGTGTTTTTTGTTAATGGTTAATACATATGAGATTAGAAATCCTCAATAACAATCTTTTTCATCTTCATCAACTTGGCGAAAGCATGGGGACGCTTCATTAATTCTTCCATGTTTTTCGGTACCACCTGCCAACTCAATCCATATTTATCCTTGCACCAACCACATACTTCAGATTCTGGCACGGCTGAGAGCTTGCTATAGTAGTAATCAATCTCTTTCTGGTTCTCACAGGGGATCGAAAAGGAAACTGATTCGTTGAACTTAAACTCCGGGCCAGCGTTAATAGCCGTGAAACGAGTGCCGCTTAGTTCAAAATCAATCGTCAAGACCTTACCTGCCATGTTTAGTTGAAAGGGAGCCAAACCTTCCTCGGCACTTTTTGGATAATAGACCGTAGAGATCACCTTGCTGTTTTCAAATACCGAAACGTAAAACTCGACTGCCTCTTTAGCATTGCCGTCAAACCATAGATTGGGTGTGATATTTTTCATAATTATTTTTGGTTAATTGTTCATATTAAATACAAAGCAATTTATTGTATAACCAGTATACAGTTCTCCCTTTTCCCTGCCTACCGACCGGCAGGTTTGGCGGTGAATTCTTTCACCATTGTTGCTAAACTATGAGGAGTGGAGAAGCCACATTTCGATTAGACCACGAATGACAACAAAATCATTCTCAAGGTGTTTGGCCATCTCTTGCCGCATATCTGCTATGTATTGTTCCCGTTGTTCGTTTGGAACAAGATTATACACCGAATGTGATTTGAGAAATCCAATATATTCATCCGGAGTGTACAGTTCTTCGTAAGGAATGTTCAGGACTTCACATGAAGCAAACCCGGCATCTTTAAGCATAAAAAAATCGTTCTGATTTTTTGGTAAACGGGCACGATCAACGTACTTCCCAAGCACTTGCCACACAAAATCAGCTAGAATTCTTGCCGACTCTTTTTGTCGTTTCCTGAAGATGGCGATAAGACTGTCCGGACGGATAATGCGACGAAATTCAGCAATCGTTTTTTCATGATCAAACCAGTGGAACGCTTGCGCGACGGTAATGAGGTCAAATGAAGAATCGGAGAACGGGAGCGTCTCTGCTGGCGAAACCAGAAAACGAGAGTTACTCAACGCAGAAATATTTGCTTCTGCTATCATTTCCTCTTCTTTGTCTGTGCCGGTCACTGACCGGCAGAATTTTGATAGTTCGTAGGCAACAATACCGGTACCACAACCAACATCGAGCGCATCAATGTCGCGTGTTGGCAATCTTTCCCGGATTGCTCGAAACACTTCGGCTGGATATCCTCGCCGATGCTTGGCATAGTCTTTAACAAGCAAGCCAAAACGATTTCTTTTCTGAATATATTGATCAGTCATATTTGGCCGTAAATATATTACTTAATGGAAATGTATAAAATCTGCCGTCTAAAAACTGATCTTTAAAATTGATCTTTCACTCTGAGTTGAGCCACAATTCTGTCATGGTGGGTTTGTAGCTAATAACTTCAACCAAATCTGTGTCAAAATTGATGCTCTGCCAAGTCTGTGAGCACTCCCGTTCCTGATCAACCCGATGCGCTCATCAAAAGTGCAAACAGTGTCGAATCGATTGATCATCTGACACAGCGTATCCGTCTCTCGGTTTCATCTCGAACGAAGGGAGCGGCTCCAACTCTTACCTGTATGCAAAATTAATCCCGATCTGTCAGGCCGCGCGGGTGAGCACGGCGAAGCTGCAACGGTTGGCGTGTCTGGCGGCGTAAAATTGGATTAATAATTCAATAATCCAATTCGAACTGGAAACAAAGGCTGGTTTATTCCTATCACACTGGGAATAACTGTTGGGACGTAGCAATCGAGCTTATTTACGGGCTTTTTGTGAGTGTTTTGTTTTTCTTATTTTACCGATGCATCTCAACTGGAGCCTTGCCGCCGATGGAAGCGTGGGGGAAATAGTTCCATGCGTCTGTCACGAGCTCAAGAATATTGCTCAATTCTGAGGCATCTCCGCCGCGGTCAAACATCATCACTATTTTCATCATGTCGTCGTTATCTTCTTCATGAAAAATGGCATCTTTCACATTCTGCAACGAAAAATCGCTCTCCGTTTCTTTGAGCATATCCTCAAGCTCATGTTCGATTTCCTTTCGACGTTCAAGAATCTCTTGTTTTGATCGGATTTCCATACGGTTACTGATATCTAGGTTGTATCAGATTATATCAATTAATAGCAGATTATCCACTGGTTCCCGTAACTGATTCGACCGCCTTTCGGTATGTGCAGTAATCACAATCCTTTCCAGAAGCTGGTAGTTTGGCGCTCATCAGGCATTTATGGGCCGCCGCGATGGTCTTCGTCACCCACTTATCATCGCCGGTGTATGGGATGAGTTTGATATCAAATTCCAGTTTGGCATCGAAGGCCTTTTTGTCGGTCCGGCCGTTGCAGTAGACGAAATAGCCGGTGTCGGACACCTCAAACCCCTTGCGGCGTAGCAGCCACTGATAGAACTCCATCTGGCGCTTGTAGCCATCCTGCCATTCGGCGTCGAGGGTCACCTCTGCATCCTTGCTGGTGGCCTTGTAATCGACCACGATCAATTTTCCGTCCGGACTTTGCCACACGTCATCAACCGCGCCAGTGAGCAGAAAGTTCGTCTTCTTGTCGAGATATTGAACGCCCGTAAAATTCGCTCGCCATGCATCAAGATCGTCGTGCACAAACGGGACCGCATCGATGCCATAGGCCTTCATAAGCGGATGTGCGATGCCTTTGGCCCGGTGAAGGTCAAATTCCTTCTTGAGCAAGGTATCGACGGCCGTGTTCAAATTGAGCGGAAACCCCGGCGGTTGCCCAACCCCAAGCCGACGGTCGATGTAGAAACATCGCGGACAGGCCATGAAGTTGGCAATCTTCGAGCGGCTGAGCTTGTAGGGTTCAGCGCTCTTTGGATCGAAGATGTTTCGGGTGCGTTTGCCGGAGTAGTAGAGGGACATATTTGGTACTTTAAACTCACTATAAACGTACTATAAACCGAGTCATTTATAGCAGTTTTGACTGCATGAGGCCGGACTTCATAGCCTCTTCGCCGATAAACCTTGGATGCAGCTTGAATGTCACATTTGGGTCCTGTTTTTTCTCTGTAGTACGAACCAAAACCTCCTTTTCAATCAGCTCTTCGAGCTTGACATTTGTGACCGGCCTCGATCGACCGAGCATGACTCAAAGTAGTTTTTCATTTGCATAGATTATGTCTTTAGATATCGAGCAACAGAATTATTTGCAAGGTCAGACAGACTGCCTACATACTTTTCAGGAATGTCTTTATCATCCCCTTCGTGATAGGGGTGATATGGCTCTAACTCACGATTGGTCATCAGGATTATCGGAATTTTATCCTTTTGTAATTTTTTAAATCTCTCAATCTCTTCAGCAGTAAAATTATCAGCCGTCTTGGAAAAAGTAATGTAGCACTGAATTTGATCTTCGGCCGTTATTTTTTTATAAACTGACACCAGTTTATTGCAATCATCCTGTTCGAAGATTCCACCACTGCTTTTACACTCACCGATGCAGAGATCGATGCTTCTGTGGGGATCATATTTCAGTACCGCAAAATCAATTTCACAATCAACACCAGCACCAGATAACTTTAGTGCGGTTGAATAGATGAAATTCGGTGTCTGAAAGAGCCTGTTAAAAGTCAGAACCGTTAAAAGAACTGGGACTGAGCCCTCCTGATTATTGTCTTTTGCAAACAAACCAGACTTTCTAAATTTCCAATCTCCTCGATTTTTTAATTGTGAACTCGTAAGATTATTAGCACCGCAATATTCACAGACCCAGCGATCGTCTAGTTGTTTAAGAGAAAGCCAGCTATACAAATTACAATTTTCACATTGTAATTCTAACCCAGCCCGAACAAAATTATTCTTGATAAGGAAGTTAAAAGTTTGCTGACTAGTCAGTTTTCCTGATTCGCGCGCCTCAATGTAGAGATCCTCGTATTTCCTGAAGTTGTTTTCGTAAATAATTTTCGTGGCGTCGCTATAAGTGAACGTCTCATCAGGTTTCTTTCCCTGTAATAACTTACGAACCCCAGCTATCTTCAAAAAACGAGCCCCTTCAATTCCATTTACATTTTCAATTATCTTTCGCGCCAAAACACCGGGCTGACTTATACTCAGCTTCAACTCTTTCAGCTCCAAGAGTTTATCTATCATTAACTGATGAGGTAGTGGATGTAATGTAAAAGAATCACTATCAGCATGTGCAAGGTATGAAATGCTGCCTTTTTCTATACGCAATGCCCAGGGATCAATCGCAATTTCTCTAGACCAAAACTCGTTAAGTTGTTTTAGGTAGGGCGGCTTTAATGTGTGTTCGGGATAACCGAATTCAGAATACGCATCAACTGTAACTCCAATGTATTGTCGTGAACGATGATCGAGATCAATCAAAAATGGCTTGTCGGGAAGTCTAACTGTTACAACATAACGCCCTCGTGAATCATCAACATCAGCAGTGGTTTGTTTCCAACCGAAAATGTAGGTGGAAGGTTGTATATTAAATCCATTCCAAGAGCTATCTGTGACCCGATGTCGATCGATTGGTTTCGTGGCAGTAAGACGACCGAGAATCGTATTGATAGCAGTTTCGTCGTCGATACTGTAATACAATGTTAAAGGATCAATCCTTCCAGGATGTCTATCTGGAATTGTTTCCAACAAGGATAAATGGTTTTGTGTTGTTGCCAAGGTTCTTTCTTGCGCATCAGCAGCCAAAAAAGACAGGCTGATACCGGATGCACGAAGATTCCAGAAACAAATTAGGTCGTTGAAGTTATTTCCGTTTCCGAAGTATATGCCGTGTCCGTTACGTCTAATCCCGCCATCATATCCGGTTAATTCGAAGGCGGTCGCCACGATTGGAGAATAATTTTGAGCAGGATCGAAAACGAGAGATCCTCCCAACTGTATAGTTTGTTCGTTCGCACGTAATCCATTCAAAAAAGCTTTCTCATAATCCTCGATAAATTCTATCCCTGGAAATTTTGGAAAATAGCCGTACTCGAGAGAAAAAAGATTGCCGAGCTCGTCAGTAGTATCCCACCTTGGAAGCACAAAAGGGCTCTTGTACTCTTTTGGTTTGTGTTTAAATTCGTTTTGCCAGTAGTAATCAACGAGATTTTTTGAATCCAGATATCCCAACTCTTTCTTTTTTGTTCTCCAATCTTCAGAATAAATAGTATCCGTGTAATGCCCTGGATCCCTGAGCTGAGAATATCTCTGTCTAAGCTGTAATATTTCGGGGGTAGATGAAACAGCGTAAAGAACATCGACAGAGAATAGATCAATCAGACGCTCAGCAAATGTGGTATCTGAAACACCGACTGGTATGATTGGATTATGGATCCCGCCCCACAAAATTGTATTGAAACCTACCGCCTTTACCACATCTTCAACCGATCCCTCTCGTACCAAAAAACCGATGCGAATTGGTCGGTACTTGATGGAGAGGTTTGTGGAGGCCATAGATCGAATTTACGACGCATGATTTCAGCCAGCCGTTTCACTTAAAACGCTTTCGAAAACTTTACTCAATTTCTCTAGACCCACGGATTGTTTCTTCTGTATCAAACTTGCATCAAAGATGTATTGTGAAAACTCTTTCTGAAGATTGAGTGGGGGGAGGCGAAATTTATAAACGAAAAGATGATCTCGGTTTACTTTAGGCATTCCGGCTCTCTTCGATCCACGGATCGCAACGACAAAGGCGCGTTTCTTCAATTCTTCTTGAATGTCTCGATCGGCGGACTCTTCATCTTCCACCTCTTCGAGATCCGTAGTGAGTTGTTCATCTTCAAGCTCAAGGATTTCAACTGGTGCACCCTCTGGATGTTCGAGGTTGAAAAGAATATCAATCGGGCGTTTCCTACCTCGTACATGAACAGGTTCACCGCCAAGGATCGCTGATAGAGATGTGACGCGCTGCTGCCCATCTAGCAGGAGCAGCTTCTGTGAGGTCGTTGGTGTTTTACTCGCTTTGACAGCCAGCTCTCTGGTTTCAATTTCTTCGTCTGTCTCCCAAACCAAAATCGTTCCTGACAGATAACCACGATACAAGGAATCAAGCAAATCACGCACGCGAGTCGCTGGCCACACATAGCGGCGTTGCATCTCGGGAAGTGTCAGCTCACCGCGCTGTACCTTATCAACCAACTCTCGAACTGTTATGTCTGTTTTTGTCATAGAGAGTGCGTTTTGAATTATATTCCTATTGACTCCGACTTCTGCCCCCAAACCTCTGCCAATATTTCTTGAACTAGTTTTTGAGCTTCGGATTTGAGAAGCAGCATCCCTTGTATCGCTTCCTTCTGTTTATGAAGTCTATCTACAATCTGGCGTTGAGTCTCAAGAGGAGGAAGGGGAATTTTGAACTCACTGAAATATTCAAAATCTAGATTGGTTCTTCTTTCGATTGCCCCGCTAGTATTTTGATTGTAGTACTTTAGAGCTGTCCTTGATTTCAAAATTACATTTAAGTATTCAGTGAGCACTCGATTAACATCAAGACTAAAAACTCGATAGATTGGACTCAATAAACCAATTTCATGATCTTTTAAGTAACCGATTGCGCCTTCATTTGCATGTATACCTGAATAGGCGAATTGATTTTTCCGTATAATCTTATATCCACTTAGATCATCACTGGAAATCTTGCTAATTGTTCTATCAGAAAAATATTCTTCAGACGGCATCATTCCTTTATTTTTGGAAACAAGAAAAACGGTGAGTTGTTCGCCTTTCTTGTTTTTTTCTGAAGTTTCCTTGATAACTGAACCTAGTTTAAGTTCTTCAAATTTTCCAAAGTATTGATCGCCGTCAGGTTCGTACGACTCCTCGATTTTTTCTACACTTTCTATCATGCACTTCTGACTAGAGATTCGTTGCACGATTTCGTCTTGTACTTCAAGTGACGGGAGTGGTATGGAAAGGTCAAGAAAATTGTCTATTTCAACGCGGCGGCGTCCTGTAGCGCCAGCAACCAAGTCGTTTATCTTCTCATAGAAGAGTGGCGTCTGAACCACTAGGGCCAAATATTGAGGCAATATGATTGAAGAGTTGATTTCAAACGATGGGAAATCCTGAGATACGACCGCACCTTCAAGCTCCACAGGAACAATTCCAAACGCGCCAGTTCGAGCATCAATTTTTGAGATTATAAAATCTCCAGCACTTACAATATTTTGTTGTTCTGCTTGTATTTCGCTGCCGAGAACTTCTTGCCTTAACTCAATCCCTTTTCCGTAAAGTTTTACGGTTACTTGCTTATAAAGCGTCATCTTGTCTAGAGTAATTTTATTCAATTTTAGACGAAGAAGTTGCTTCAACTTTTCAAAGGAAAATTGTCTTGTTTCTTTGATGATTTCAAATAACATTCCTAGCTTAGGAAATGATTTCAACACTTCATCTTCCAGTTCATTTAAGAACGCACTCGCGATCTCAATCTGTAAAGCATTTTGAGGATCAAAGGAACATAGACAATTCAAGGCCTGTTTCGGATCAGTTTTCAACAGCGCTTGAAAAACCTTGCCGCTGCTCTTTCCTTTCAACACCTCGCCACCCTCACAAATCCTCTTCCAATTTGTTTGTTGTTGATCGGATAAATTACTACGATAATTTTGAAGATTAAAGTGATACGAATGGGCTTTCTCAATTGCTTTAGCTACCCCATTATCGATCTGCCCTTCTACAATATTATCGAATTGCCATAGTTTTTCGTTGTAGATCTCCTTGCTAATTTTTTTTCCGGCAAATTTCTTATCCAAACTGATTATTAGTTTTTCACGCTTCTTTGCATTTTTTTCTTTGGTCTTTTCGCTGATCTCAATTTTTAGCCTATCAGCAAGACGTGGATCCAACGTTTCAATCTGCTCTTTCGAAACACAAAAACTGTGCTTTGTGTCACTTGGCCTACCACTTTGCTTGACTACCTTAAACAGTTCTAGGAGTTCTGGTATCTGGCTACCTGCAATCGCTTTGCGATTTGTACCCGTCGAAAAGCCATCATTTTCAATCTTGTAGTACCAGATGAAATCAGTTGTCTGACCCTTCTCAAAATACAGAATGGAAGTTTTTGCTCCCTGACCGCTCTTACTGACGAACACCCCTTGTGGAAGACTGATAACGGCACGCAGGTTCGTTTCATTCAAAAGAAGTTTACGGAGTGCAGACGCGCTATTTTGTCCCCAAGTAAGGAATCCTTCAGAAACCACCACTGCGCAACGCCCGTTCTTTTTGAGCAAATCAAACATCAACTTAACAAATAAAATCGTTGTTTCTGATTCTCTGGAATACTCCTCCCAAACATTTGGGTAAGCGGGTTGATCCCGTTCTGCACCAAAAGGTGGATTTGCGATAACCACGCTTTTGCTTCCACCATCACGAGATGGTTCATACAGCTTTAGACTGTCGCCTTGCTCAATGTTATGCGGATTGAGGCCTCGAATATACATGTTCACGGCTGCCATTTTTCGGATCCTCCCTTGGTATTCAATACCACCAATACCGGTACGATAAAACATGTTTGCAGTATTTTCAGATGGCATCTTTCTTGTTTTCTGGGCCTTTTCGATCACGTAATCATAGGCATCAAAAAGAAAACCGGCGGTGCCGCATGCAGGATCAAAGATGGTGTCAGTGAAGTCCGGATCAACCATCTCAACCATCATCCGGCGAATATGGTCTGGAGTTCGATAGAGACCTAAATCCTTCGTTCCACCGGTCTCGGAAAGGGCTGATTCAATAGCATCTCCGAGCAAGTCAGTTTTTAGAATGTATTGTTCATCGATCTCATTGACCATGCCGATTACTTCCGCAATCACCCCACCCTTAACATTGTTTGTGAAATTGGAATTTGCAAAAACCTCCTCCATTAAAACTAGCTGATCCTGCATCTTCTGAGGAAGGTTACCCCTAACTACTTTTTGCGCCTTTGAAAGAATAGTCGAGTAAAAAGGGAAAATGTTTTTATTTAACCCCGATAAAATTTGCTCACCGTTCAATGAGAACAAGTGAGAGAAGAGCAGCCGATAGTTTTCTCCTTCAAAGAGTTTGCGAAGAGGTGTGAAAGTTTCGTCGTGCTTAATCTTGGCCTCGAAGATGCGAAGCAACAACAACTCAATAATATACTCAACCCTCTCAACCGGCGTACCAGCAGGGCGAAGCTTGTTGTGAAGCCGCTTCAAGATATTATTGGTTTCGCTGTCGGCGTAATGCACGGTTGATCGTCCCATATCTAAACCTTAAATGTTGTTTGTAACTCTTCGAAGACCTGGGAAAAACGGTTATCAAACGTTCGATTCACATCTTGATAATCCGCTCCGATAATCCTTGCGTACACTGGGTTATTAAATATGTCTTTTGCGGTTGTTTTCTTTCCTTCCGCGATATTTGCAGAGACAATATCTTTCATTCCACGCAGGACTTGAATTTGCCTGTCGTTAAAATCATAAGTCTTAACGTACGACTCGAAGCCCCTTTCTACGCGTTCCTTGGGAGTAGGGATTGTTTTGATTTTTAGTGCGTGCAGAAAGAAATCCCAGATAGAACCTTGCTCAAACCCGTAAACTTTTTGTAGCTGGCCTTCGTCAAGATAAACATTAGGATTTTTCGTCCATGTTTTGATATCTTCTATTTCCGTTGTGCTTGGTTCGTAATCCTTATTGAGTTTCACCTTTTCTTTTATCTTAGCTACTTTTGGCGTTGCGGCCTTTTCCAGCTCTTCCTCAAACATCGTCTTTGCCTGTTCGATCGGAATGTTATCGATGACTCGAATCTTGTCACCGTGCAAATATACGCGCTGGATCAAGTGAGCCGGATCTGGGTTGTCGATCAAACCAGTTTGACCTACTCCATGTGTACCAGAGCCTGTTCCTTGAGTCGTCGTTCCGCCTGTTAGCGAAATAATTTTCTTGTTCTCCTTTTTCGTCCCCTTGCCGTCATCGTCCATGTTTTTACAAAGCCCAACAAAATCCAAAACCTTAAAACTGAATTTGCCGGTTTTTGGATCTAGGCGTGATCCACGTCCGAGCATTTGAATATACTTACCAACTGATTTTGTGAGGTTGGCGAATGCAATATAACGGACACATGGGATATCTACGCCAGTACTCATAATATCGACCGATACAGCTACAAACGGTTTGTGATTTTGATCCTTAAACCACTTCTTGAATGTTGCATTGAGTTCATCATTCTCTGAAATAATTGCCTCGGCGTATCGGGGTGATAGCTCGTCTTCGCTCGTTTTAAACACTTGATTGATGGCTTTGACCAACTGAACCGCGTGCGCCTGACTTACACCGAACAGAATAACCTTTTCACCATAGGCAGTATTGCTCTTCAGTTCTTCAGCGATACGCAAACAATTATCCCAAGCAATAAATTTCCTATTCAACTGCTCAAGTTTAACTTTCTTTTTCTGATCCAGTTTTACCAACTCTTCAGTCTTGAGATCAAAATAATGATCGAAGTTCACACCTACATCACGAGCCGTTTTTGTGAGTTCTGTTTCAATAGACAAAACAGAATACGGTGCCAAAAATCCTTCTTCGATCCCACGTGTCAAATCAAATTGATAATCCGGCTCCCCAGTCTCACAACCGAATAAACGATAGGTATCAAGAATAGCCAAGTCTTCATCAGCAATCTGCTTTCCTTCCTTGGCAACTGCGGTTCTTGGTGTGGCAGTAAGACCGACGCGGGGACACAAAAAATGATCGAAGATTAACTTACGATTGATATTGATGGAACGGTGGCACTCGTCAACGATTATCAAATCATAAAAGGAACTCGGAATGTTTTGATAAATATTCTCTAGGGTGTCAACAACAATAATGTGAATCTGGGCGTTCTTGTATTGCTTGTAATTACCTGAGGTTACGCGAACAGCGGAGTATTCCTTGCTGATTAACGAAAACCCATCAGTTAGAGACTGTTCGGCAAGCATTACGCGATCTAGAACAAACAAAATTCGTTTTGCCATGTTGTATTCCAACAGCGCTTTTGAAAATGCGACCATGGTTCTTGTTTTTCCAAGTCCCGTGGCCATGTGAACCAGCATTTTTTGTTTTCCTTCTTTGTATTTCCGAATGAGCGTTTCAATGCACTCCGTTTGATAATACGTTTCTTTCCCACAGCTCGGATTGACACCGCCCGCGATTCCTTTATCAATCGTAATCTTTCTATCCAGATTTATTTTTCGTGCCTGTTCAATCTTCAGTTTCATCTCTTCCAGTGACATCAGATTGTTTACTTGTCGAAATTCACCGGCCTCAAGTCCTTTCCACTCAGTATCGTAAAAAAGTGTTCGTTCTGGAGAGCATGCGTACAAAAAGCGCGGCTTTAAAACCGATGCGTAAAGAGTGCGGAGTTTGGTAAGCGCCTTTTTCTCATCATCGAATTTATTTTCGAACACGGCGACAATATTATGGTTCAAATCAATAAGCGTAATGTCTGGTTTTACGCTCTTTCGTCCTTCAAACTGTTTTTGTTGTTCAGGCGTCAATAAATACTCTTGTTGATATAACAAAGTGTCGCCAGGTTTCCAACCGACCTTTTTTAGATCTTCTATGATCTTCAAATCCGCGTCTGTGGCCTCGTTGATTTTTGGCATAGTAATTCTCATTTAGTCACGAGATGCTCAATCAAACCTTTGTCTCTAGCAATTTGAGCACGTCTTGTTTTTTGTATCTCCGATCTCCCCGTGCGCCGAATCTGATAGCGGGGAGGATTCCTTTCGCGTCCCATTGTCGAAGTGTGTTGGGATGAACGTTCAAAACCTCGCACGTCTGGCGAAGCGTAAGAATGTCTGGCAACGCCTTGGTGTCCATAAACAGCATTGATTCCTCACCTACTATTAGTTACCATATTCTACATTAGGACGGCGACGGATCCAAATTACTTTGATCCCAGAAGAAAAGTTCAAAAAGCAAGTTTGGGCTATTCTGCAGCGCATCAAGGAACGGGCGCTATACACAAGCGCCGATCATTAAAGGCTATTCTACGCTTAAGGAAGAGCTCACAAGGTTAGAACTAAAGGAAAACCCAATAGACAAAAGTAAAAGCGACCATTTTGCAACGGTCGCTTCCACTTGGCTCCGGGGGTGGGATTCGGCCGCGGCTCTCGTCGGCTTCCGCCTCCTTGGCCTGGCCACCGCCTCGCCGTCCCGCCTCCCGGCAGAGTCGGCGGGATAGGGCTCCGGCGTTCTCATCCCACGCCCGGGCCAAGCAGTTGGCCCGGGACTGAGCCAGCAAAAACGCCCGAACGGGTCGGACGTTTTTGCTGGCTCCGGGGGTGGGATTCGACCCCACGACCAATGGATTAATAGTCCACTGCTCTGCCGCTGAGCTACCCCGGAACATTTACATTGCATTCGCCGCTTCATGCGGAATCTCCTGTCCATTTCTTCGGAGACGCGAGGGATCGTAACAAAGATTCACGAGAGCGGCAAGATGGGGTGTGGCGCTCGGGTCTTCGCGGATCATGTCAATCCCCGGCGTCCATGTTAAACTGTTTCTGCTATGTTTCTCCCCAAAGCCGCGGACGGTGCCATCGTCGTGCATCAGGCGCGCAAAACGTATAAAGACTTCGTTGCGGTTGACGGCGTTTCCTTTGTTATTCCTCCGGGGACTGTGCTCGGATTGCTTGGGCCAAACGGCGCGGGGAAAACGACCATTGTCAAAATGCTCGCGACATTACTTGCTCCCTCGGGCGGCGAACTGTACGTGGCCGGGTTCAATGTAGGTACCCAGGCGCATGAGGTGCGCACGCGCATCGGGCTCGCCGGTCAATATGCCGCCATCGACGAAAATCTCACCGCGGTGGAAAATTTGGAAATGATCGCGCGCCTGCACCGTATGTCGCGCGCCGACGCGGCGCAAAAGGCCCGTGACCTTCTTGTCGCGTTCATCTTGCAAGACGCCGCGAATCGTCCGCTCAAAACATATTCAGGCGGCATGCGCCGGCGTTTGGATTTAGCCGCAAGTCTCGTCGGCGATCCGGAAGTCCTGTTCTTGGACGAACCGACGGCCGGTCTGGATCCCAAAAGTCGTCTCGACCTCTGGCACATTTTGCGCGGCCTCATTGCGCAAGGAAAAACCATTCTCCTCACGACCCAATATTTGGAAGAAGCCGACGCCTTGGCCGACCATATCGTCATGATAGACCACGGCCGCATCGTCGCGGAAGGCACGGTGGATGCCCTCAAATCGGCCCGCGGCGGAGATATCATCGACGTGCATGCGGAAGACATCGCCCGCGCGCCGGAACTCGCGAACCTCCTCGCTGACATGGCCAGCGGCCCAAGCAAAATCACGGAAGACGGACGGGTATCCGTGCCGGTCAAGGCCCGCACTAAATCGCTATTTGAGGCGGTGCGCCGCATCGACGCGTCCGGCATTCCCATCGCGGACATCGCCCTGCGCCGCCCAACGCTCGACGAAGTGTTTCTCGATTTGACGGGCACGCGTCCTTAATCCGTATGGCCTCTTCCCTCCTGACCACCATCGCGTGGAGCTTGTCCGACGTTTCCGTCCTCATCAAACGCAATCTCATCCGCTACAAGCGCATTCCGCAATTGTTGTTTTTCTCCACGGTGCAGCCTGTCATGTTCCTGCTGCTTTTCACTTTCGTTTTCGGCGGGGCTTTGCAAGGCGTCGGGGAGCATTATATCAATTTCCTGCTTCCGGGCATTTTGATGCAATCGGCCTTGTTCGGCTCCTTGCAAACCGGCGTCGGGTTGGCGGACGATATGACCAAGGGCATCATCGACCGTTTCCGCAGCCTCCCCATGTCGCGCCTGGCCGTCCTGGCCGGCCGCACCATTTCCGACGCCATCCGCAATGCCTTCGTCGTCGCGGTCATGCTCCTCGTCGGCGCGCTGATCGGCTTTCGGCCGGAGGGCGGAGGCGCGGGCGTCTTTCTCGCCGCTCTCATCGCCGTGGGTTTCGGTTTTTCCTTCTCCTGGGTTTCCGCCGCCATCGGCTTGGCCGTCCGGAATGCCGAAACGGCGCAAGTGGCGGGATTCGTCTGGGTCTTTCCGCTTGTGTACATCAGTTCGGCCTATGTCCCCATTCATACCTTGCCCGCCGCGCTGCGCATCGTCGCCACTTTCAGTCCGATTACCGTCACCATCGACGCCATCCGCTCGCTCACCATGGGTACCGCGACCTTCGGCGGCATTCTGGCAGCCGTCGCTTGGATTTTGGCGATCAGCGCCGTCTTCATGCCGCTTTCCGTTCACCTGTACAAGAAAGCCGCATAAACATTTCCCTCCGCGCTTGTCTTGCCTCGATACTACATGCCCGTCATCGGGCCCGCCTCGTCAAGCCGTTTTGCTACCATCATGCGCGTCCGGGCATGGATCACGACGCATGGAAACCGCCACTATCTGACGGTTTTGCTTGCGGCTGGCGGTAAAAGCGCAGCTTGACGCATTCCGTGACGGCGAAATACCCGGCCACGAGTCCGGCGCCTTGCCACAAGACCATGCGTGGGACGGCGACGAAGCCGAACAGGGCGCGGCCGGCTGGCGTGAACGGCAGAGCGACGGCGATGCCGGTCGCGAAGACGGTCAGCCACAGAAGCGCGGTGCCCGGTCGGCGCGCCTTCCAAAACGGCCCGCGCGTGCGCAAGGAATAAATGAGAACGAGTTCGGTCATCATGCTGACGGAAAACCACATGGTTTGCAGGCCCCCCTCTCCAAGCGAACGGAAGAGACCGAATGCGGCGAAGTCGAACAGACTGCTGACGATGCCGAGAATCGTGGCCGTTTGCACGATGTCTTTCGCTTCCGAATGATGCGGCTTGCGCACATAAGCAAGATCCGGATGGTCGCCAGAAATGGCGATCATCGGCATGTCCGTAAGTAAATTCACCAAGAGGATTTGCGCCGGCAACATGGGCAGGAATTCAATGAACAGCGAGGCCACGGCCACCGAATAGAAATTGCCGAAATTGGAAGCCAAGGTGATGCGCAGATACGCCGTGACATTAGCGGCGGTGCGTCGGCCTTCTTCGATACCGTCGCAGATGACGGTAAGCGATTTGCGCAAGAGGATCACGTCGGCCACATCCTTGGCGGCATCCGACGCGCCGGACACCGCGATGGCCGCATGGGCAACCTTGAGTCCGGGGGCGTCATTGAATCCTTCGCCAAGGAATCCGACCGCGTGCTTTTCCTTCAACAATTCCAGAATGGCGAATTTTTGCGCCGGATCCAGGCGGGCGAACACGTGCATGCGTTCCACGACCTTGTGCTGTTCGGCGGGCGACAATGCGCCAAACGCTTCCCCCGTCATGACTTCCGACGGATCTTCCACGAGTTTCAGCCGATGGGCCACGGCCCCCGCGACGTCCGCCGCGTCTCCCGTCAATATCTTGATTTGTACGCCGAGACGCTTCGCCCTGGCGACCGCCGCGAATGCGTCTTCTTTCAGCGGATCGCGAAAGGCAATGAGGCCGAGCCAGGTCAAGCCGTATTCCTGGCTTTTTATGTCGGTATCATGGGCATGTGGCCGTATCGCGATGGCAAGCAGGCGATTTCCTTCGCGGCCTTCTTCCTTCAATGCGGCCGCCAATGACGCCTTATTGGGCGCGTTCGCGCACAAGGGCGCCACGTCTTCCGGTGCGCCGCGGACGACGAGCATTTGCTTCCCATCCGCCGTTTTCACGAGAGCGGCGTTTCGGCGACGCGCCGGATCGAATGGGACGAAGCCGAGCATGGACGCGCGTTCCGCTTCCTCGCGCAGCGCGGCCGGCGCGCGGGACCACAGCGCGTCGTCAAAGCTATTGCCCGCCGCCCGACGGCCCATGCGCTCCGACCCGAGCACCGCCGCGCGCAGGCACTTCGCTTCATCTCGCGCGCGAATGCCGGCGACGCGCAGGACGTTTTGCGTCATCGTGCCCGTTTTGTCCGTGCACAGAATGTCCATGCTTCCCAAATCGTTGATGGCTGAAAGGCGCTTCACGACGACGCCTTTTTTCGCCATGCGCAAGGCCCCGCTCGACAGCGCCATCGTCGTGACCACCGGCAGAGCCTCGGGAATAACGCCGACCGTGAGCGCGACGACGAAGATGAGCAATTCCTGGAATCGGCCGAGACCTTTCAGCCCGAGATTCAAGACGAACACGAAGACGAGGGTGACGGCGACCAGGCGCAGGGTAAACGAAGCGAAACGGCTGATTTCGCGTTCAAAGGCGCTTGCGGGCTGCAAAGCTTCCGCCATGGTTTCTATGCTACCCGCGGCCGACTTACGACCCGTCGCGATGACCACCGCCTCGCCTTCCCCACCGACCATCATGGTGCCGGAAAAGCCGATGCAAGACGCCTGGTAAAACGCCGTGGGAGCCGCGATCATGCGCCGGGCGTCCTTGGGCACGGGCGCGGTTTCTCCCGTCAAAATGGATTCGTCTATTTGCACGCCGTGTCCTTGCAAAAACCGCATGTCGGCCGGCAGGCGGTCGCCGGTTTGCAGGCGCACGATGTCGCCAGGAACCAAATCCGCGGCGTGAATTTCCTGTTCCGCACCGTCGCGTATGACGCGGGCGGAGGCGCGCCAAAAGGAACGCAGAGCTTGGGTCGCGCGTTGCGCCCGCTCTTCTTGGAAAAACCCGAGGGCCGCATTGATGAGAATGAAGAGGACAATCATCGTTGCTTCCACGCGGTCGCCCGTGAAAAAGGAAATGGCGGAGGCTCCCATCAGCAGCCACGCGAAAGGCGACGCGAATTGCCGTCCGAGCGTGCGTGGCCAGCCATGCGTGGACGCGGCTAATTCATTGGAGCCTATTCGGGCGCGTCGTGCCGAAACTTCTGCAATCGAAAGACCGCGTGTCGACGCGTGGAGCGCAGACAAAACCGCGTCGGAACCAAGGGTGGCGGCTCGGCCGTAAGAAAGGAAGGGATCGGACATATCATTCATTTTCGAGCGGGTCGCGGCGCATGAAATGTCTGAACGGAATATTGGCTGGATGATGCACGATGATTTCAGTATAACGTAGAATAGAGAACGGAGGCAGCCTGAGTGTATGCTACCCTTTCCCCATATGGCTTCGCCTTCCGTCAAACTCCTGGCATGGTATCGCAAAAGCGGGCGGGTTTTGCCGTGGCGGAACACGCGCGATCCGTATCGGATTCTCGTAAGCGAAATCATGTTGCAGCAAACCCAGGTGCATCGCGTCCTCGGTTATTACGAGGCATGGATGAAGCAATTTCCGGATTGGAAAACGCTTGCGGCCGCCTCGAATGCCGACATCATCCGCGCTTGGGCCGGCCTCGGCTACAATCGCCGCGGATTGACATTGCGCGACATTGCCCGCCAATTCCCCCTACAAGCTAACAACTACCCGTCTGAACCCCGTCTGACCGGAAAGTCGTCTAAGCGGGGGCAATTCGGCCGGCCGGGCAAGTTACCAAGTACTCGCTCCGCCTGGCTCGCCCTCAAAGGCATCGGCCCCTATACGTCGGCAGCCATTGCTTTATTTGCGCTACACGAACGCGTCATGCCGATTGACACGAATATCCGCCGCGTGCTCGGCCGATTCTTGCTCGGCAAACCGTTCCCGCAGCCGTCGGACGATAAGCGCATTGAAAAACGCATCGACGCGATTCTCCCGAAACGTGGCGCATTTTACGATGTGCCCCAAGCCTTGTTCGACCTTGCCACATCCATTTGCACCAAGTCTCCGGACTGCGCGCGCTGTCCCCTGCGCGTCGACTGTCTCGCCGCCAAAAAGTTCCTTGCGGGCAAGGTCCGCATTCCAAAGCAATCCGTCAAAAAGGCTATCGAGTCCCGTCATCGCGACAAACCGCATCCGGACCGCATTTATCGCGGTCGCATTTTGAAACTCGTGCGCGAGGAACCGGGCATCACGCTTTCGGCCATCGGACGGCGCGTGGATGCGGCCTTCGACGGAAAACGCGACACGGAATGGATCGAGGCCATGATCGGACGATTGGAAAAGGATGGGCTTGTGCGGCAAAAAGCATGTCATCTATTTCTTCCCGAGTAAATGACCGCTCACCTACTCGAAAGCACTTAAAGCCTTGTTTACTTCTGCCGCCAATTGTTCTCCATGCGGTAATTTCGCTTGGATATCCGGGCTTTGGAGAAATGCCGCCGCTTGGCGGAGTTTTTTGACCATGCCGGCCGGTCTGTCCAAATCAAACCAGTCATTCCGCTCATTGTGTTTCCGCACAAATCTAAGCACATCAATGGCCGCTTCTTCATCGGCCGATTCACGCGGACTCCGTTCCGCCAGTTCAATGGACGTGTTTAAAGCATCCAAATGACGCGCCAAGCCAATGGTGTCTGGTTTTGCCGGACCTTTTTCTTCTTTTTCTCGCGGTGTTTCCGCCTGTGGCTTTTTCTTCTCTGGCGTAGGCTCCCCTTTTGCTTTTTCTGCAAAATAAGCCTTCATGGCCTCGGCTTGGTTTTGCGTGCTTGCATCCAGATGACGTTCAAAAGATGGCATATATTCTAAGGAGATTCGCCCTGCCGTTTTCGTTGCTCTAATTGCATACGGTAATGGCGAACGCGAGTCGAGGCTTGTTGTAAATCTTTAAAAAGGTCTGAAATAACGAACATTTCCAGTTTCTTGCGGAGAGAACGAAGGCGCGAACGCTCCCATAATTCTTTCACAGAAAGAGTGAACCCGCCTTTTTCCGGTTTCCAATGGGACAACCACAAAGCCGCTGTTTCCGGAACAGGGGCAATGATGCGACCATCCGTATCCGTATAAAAAATATGATCTTGCACCTGTATGGGCATCGCGTCAATTTGTGCACGAATAGCCGTCCAAGCTTGTTCTGCTTGATACCTGACAATATTCAATTCCGTTTCGGCTCCCAGAAGGAATTCTTTCAAATCTTTTTCTGTTACCCCGATAATTCGCGCATGCCTTTCATGACCCTCCTGACGTGAAAGAGCGGGCGCTTCCTTCGCCGCGCGTTCGCGTTCTGCTTTCACTTTTTGCAGACGAGCCTCTTCCTCCGCGCGCGCATGAGCTTCCGCCCGTCTTTGTTTTTCCGCCCGATCGGCAGATTGCTTAAGCTCGGGATCCGTGATGATGACTTTTGGCATTTCTGGCGGTTTTTCTCCGTGGTTTGACATAGATGTTTTTACGTCTCCAGTATACGGGTAAGGCCGATCGAGGTAAAATCGTCCATATGGCACATGCGCCGCATTTTGTTTCGACGATACACAATGGACGCATGCGTTTAAAACAGACGGGAAATCGCTGGGAATTGTTCGGCCGCGATGGAACCGATCAGGCCACAGATTACACCGATACCATGTGGACCTTGGTGCTGGAATATATCAAGCGCGGCATTCCCCATGCTGAACGCGCGCTCATTCTCGGCATTGCCATGGGCCGTACACCCCACCTCGTTCTCCATCAATGGCCCAAAGCGCGGGTGACGGGCATTGACTGGGAACCCGCCCTGCTTGATCTTGGGCGCACGCTTGGCGTTTCAAAACAAGATCCGCGTTTTGATTTCATGGCAGGAGACGCGCAAGAAATCATTCCGCGACTTGAAGGGCATTTTGATGTCGTTCTTGTCGATTTATTTGACGGAGGAAAAGTGGCGAAGGCGGTGACGGATCCTGATTTTCAAAAGCGATGCGCACATCTTGTTTCTCCTTCCGGCATGATGTGCATAAATTATTTCAATCAGCCCAAGGTTGTAAAAGGATGGACCGCTTTTTTCCCCAAACGGGAAGACATCACCTACAAGACCAATGGCTTGGCCCTTCTCGCCGGCAATGAGTATCTTCCTCCTGATAGATTCCTTTGACGATGAATTGCTTGTGCTTGGAATCGGCATTTCCGTCTGGGGAAATCAAAATTGTGTCCCTGGCCATCACATGTGTTATTATATCCACAGCTCCCCAATGCGAACGAATTTTGGCCAATCCATGGCTTCTGAGCTTAGAGACCCTGCCATCGGCGGGGCGAGAGCTCCGCGGCGAAATCGCTCCCTGTCCTCCGTTCCGGAATATCCTGGATCGCTGGCGGATCTGCGACATCCCCGATAAAGGGATATGCCCGCCTGATGAACGCCATTATTCGACGCATTGAGGAGCTTTTGTGTTTGGAATCGCAACGGTTTCCCGCGTTGACACCAAAGAACAAGATGCTACACTCGCATCGTCCATTCGGGTCTCGGGCCCGTCGCCCGAGGAGGAGATTCCTTTCCATGGATACGTCTTCCGACCGTGTGCCCCGACTTTCCTTGCGGGATTTCCGTCGCGGCACGAATGCGCAAAAACTGTCTTTCGCCGGAGCGCTCGGCGACGCTTTTCGACGATACGGTTTTGCCGTGATCGTCGAACATGATCTCGAACAGGGAGAAAGGGACGCGATGTACCGGCAGGCGAAAGTGTTTTTCGCCAAATCGGACCGAGAAAAAAACCGCTTCGCTGTCGCCGAAGGCATACGCGGATATACCGGCCGCATGGAGAGGGCAAAGGGATACGATGTGTGCGATCTCAAAGAGTTCTGGCATGTCGGCCAGGAGAATCCCCCGTCCGATTGTCCCCTGCCGGAAGCGTATCCGCCCAATCTATGGCCCAATGCCTTCGATCAAAAAGCGACGATGCACTATTATCGGCAAAATGAGAGCATTGCCTTCGACTTGCTCACCGCGCTGGATCTCTATGTCGGGGAAGAAGAACGGAAGACCTTGGCTCATGCCGCGCAAAACGGCAATAGCGTTCTGCGCTTCGCCTATTACCCGCCGATCAATACCTACGCGAACAGGGAAATCGATGCGGAAAGGGCCAAGCCGCATGCCGACGTCAACTACCTCACCTTGATGCCGATGCCCATGGTTGACGGACAAAACGTGGATCACAGCCTCGAAATCCTGCGGCCGGGAAACACGTGGCTCCCGATTTCAATTGGGAGTGATGAGCTCGTGATCGACGGCGGAGATATGCTGGAGCTTATGACCGGCGGTTTCTTCGCCCCAACGATTCATCGGGTGGTAAATCCCGCAGATGCGACCAAAGCGCGTTACAGCATTCCGTTTTTCGTCCACCCGCGACCGGAAGTGCTTCTCGCATCCGTCGCCAAGTATCGCCGTGAAGGCTTGCCGCCGCCCATGCGGGCCTACGACTTCATGATGAATCGTTTCCGCGACAATGCTCTTGTCGCATCCTGATGCCGCTTCCCCATGGAGGCGGTTTTTTTGCAAGAAAAAAACCCTGCACCTTGGTGCAGGGTAGAGCCTATCATCACTCTTCTGGATGATTGACCGAATCCGGATCATTGACCGGACAATCCGCATACAGTTCGCGACACCATCGCGGATAGCCCGCATGGGAAAGCCAGATCAGGAGCCGATGATGTTCCCGTTCGTTCCCGACCGTCTCTTCCAAAGCAAGCGCGACCAGATTCTCGGCTTCCTCAACCGAGGAAGGATGCGGCTTGCTCACCTCGGTGTTCTTCGCCAATTTCTCATTCGTAAGCGCCACGACATAGGGGCGAAAAACGAGAGTGGCCAAATGGTCGCGCCATTCGCGGCACACATGGTCGAGGCTGATCAGCCGCTCTTCCGCCGCCGAGAGGAGAATCTCCCATGCGTGTATCCATGACCGCCCTTTGAGCAAGCTGGCATAGGCGGCGGCGACAAAAGCGTCCGGACATTCCATGCCTTTCTCGAGTTCTCCGATCCGGCAATGGGGCATACCGGAGAAAAACTCATATGTCGGCGGCTGGTCTCCGGACATGATGAGCTGTGCCCAGAGCATGTCCTGCTCGTCGGAAAAATCTCCCGTCACAAAGGTTCGTCGCTTGGCGAGTTCTCTGCCTTTCACCGGTTCCGGCACATGGGATGACAAGCCGAGATCGCGCCAGAGATTGGCGCCCGTTTCCGCTGCGATGGAACCCCAACCCAAGAGACGGAATACTTCCTCGTAATTCAGATATTCGCCTTCATCCGAAGGATTCCTGAGAGCGTCTGCGGACGGCTGTTGGCCGGCAAACCATGCCACGACGAATCGCTCGCGGGGCGAGAGATCGTCCGACAAAGCATTTGCCGGAAGTCCGGCGGCCAATCTGCCCATCTCTCGCAGGAATGGGAATCCATTTGAGAACTGGCCTTCCAATGCTTTTCTCCACTCCGTATCCTTTCGAACCTTGGCGAAGAAATGCATCAGAGCCCACATGGAATTGTATGTGGCTTTTCCCATCTGTTTGCCCACGGCGGAAACGTATTGGTCGAGACCCTGTTTGGTCGGAAAGCGACCAAGGTATTTCCACAGCTCGGCGGCGCCTTCGAGAGGATCATCGGTATACCTTTCCCGATTCAGGTATTCCTTTCTCCCTTCGCCCGTATTCAGAATGACATCCGGTTCGGGCTGTGCGAGATAGGCTTTCAACAGGCCGTCCACGGCATGGGCCTGGCCGCAGCGGGCGAGAAACAAGATGCGGCCCAGCATGGGCCCGCTTCCCAAATCCTTTTCGCCGCTACCCGCTTGATAGGCCTCTTCAAGCCGATCGCGAAGATATTGGCCGTCGCCGGCACGGGCGATAGACTCCGCGTTGCGGATATTGAGGACGATCCTGCCTGCATCCACCGCGGCCTTGGTCCAGTCCTTGTGACCGAATTTCACGGCCGCGACAAGCAATCTCGTTCCCATTTCAAACAAGAAAACGCTCGATGCGCCCTCATTTGCTTCGAGAAAAGCATTCAAGTTTTTCTCGAACAAGGATCGATCGCCAAATTGCGCGGCCAGTCGGCCGGCGGAAATCCAGTCGCCATCGTCCATGAGCCGCTTATAATCCCTCTTGGCCCCAACTCTGTCGTCAAGAAGCAGACGCATGCGGCCGGCGGCGTAGTAGTCGCCCTTTTCTTCCGCTTGCGCCGCCTGTTTATACGAAGGACGGGACAGGGGCGGATCCGAGACCATCGTCGCTTGCAGAGGAAGCGGGAATGCATCCTCGACATGGGCCGGCGGCTTCACCGTCCCGAGCGCCTTCAGGATTGCGTCGCCATTGTCGGACGGCGCGGCAGCGACATGCGCCTTGATCTGCAGGAGCCACATCGTCACCTTTTCTGGCTTCTCGAGCGAGAGGTCGAAAGGCGGGGGAGGCGGAGCGGACATCTTGCCGCAGGCCATGACGGCGAGTAGAAGGAGGAACTGAATGCGACGCATGTTTTTACCTCTGCGGGGTTTCAACCCGCGTTTTTCTTGCGTTTTGTTGCGATGAAAAGACCATTCCGACTGCATAAAATGACGCCGCCGGAAGAAAAGAACTGTAAACCGTTTTCGGCCTTTTGTCAATCATCTTACTCATTGACAGAAAGCCAAAATCGTGTTAGGTTCTCCCTGATTCCGCGCGTTTTTCTGCACGGGATTTCGTCCTTTCCCTTCTCTCCCAAAGGAGGCATCATGCGGCCCACCCAGGTTCGCATCACGATGATTGTCATGGCAATTCTCGTGGTAGCCACGATCTATTTCATCAGAACACGGGGAGCGTCCAATCATTTGGGGACTCCCGAGGCATCCATGAGCCCGCTCGCCATGGCAGCACCACCGGCCAAGGCATGTCTGCCGCCAGGTCCGCCTGCCGCCGACCATGTGCCCGTCGACATGCGCGCGGCCATCGAAGATGGCAAACGGCAAGTCGGCATGCGGGCGTTCAATCCCAAAGACTGCTTTGCCAATCCGGTGGCCGTGAAGATTACGATTCCGCGGAAGGGCCGAGTGAAGGCCCACAAAGTGACGGTCATGCAAGCCGTCACCGGCCTGAAGCGTTGCGTCGGCGATTATATTCTCGCCGTCGCGGACGAACACGGGAAGGTGCGCATCGCCCGCGTGCCGGAACAAGGGCCTTCCATCCCCTCGGGTTACCGCGTGACGGTGGAAGACGGCGCGCGCAAGCGCGGCGTCAATGTGCCTTTCCACGTGGAAGCGCCGCCGAATCGTTTGGTGGTGGCTTTGAAAACAGCCGTCCTTTCCCGCAATGGCGGAACGGAAGAGGCGGTGTATGTGCCTTATTCTTCCGCCTTGGACACGCCGGTCCTGCGCGAAAGCGGCCTGCGCTACCTCGAAGCGGTGGTGGAAGAAGCGCTCGACTATTTGCGAGCGCAAAAAGTCCCCTCGCTTTTCCATGTCGGGAAACTCGTCGCCGACACGGTGGAGCGCCAACACATGACGGCCCTCGTGTTGACCGAACAGATGAAGTCGGACATCGCTTTCGAGCGAGGAAACGAGAATGAGCGTGCGCGGATGATCAATCGCACTTTGACCATTCTCGGAGCCAATCTCGACGAAGCATACTGCTTCACCCGTTCCCGCGTGGGAGCCGCCGGCATGGCTCAACTTATGCCAACCACGTATGACCGACTGCGGCGCGCCTATCCAAAGGCGAAGCTCCCCGTCGATCGCGATGCGCGCCTCGACCATGGATGGGCGATGCGGGCCATGGCTCTCCATGCGGACAGTCAATGGTGGCCCGTGGCGAACGATGAGGATTACAAAAGGTGGCTTCTCGCTCATTCCGAGGCGCGACGACTGGTTCTCGCGGCCGGCTACAATGCGAATGCCAAAACCGTCGTGCGGGCGATCAAAACCTGCGGCGAAACCTGGCGCGAACTGTCATGTCGTGCGCTTCCGCCGGAAACCAGGCGATACCTCATCAAGTACGAAGCCGTCTGGAATGTCCTTTACCCGGGCTCGCCCGCTCCGCTTCTCGCGGATGCCGGAACGCGCTAAAACCTAAACCCCGCCGTCCAGATGACAGGACAGGCGGGTATTTTTTTAATAATCCCTAAGCTTGTCGATAATGGAATTCGCTTTTATTTTTTCCAATGCCTTCGCCTCGATTTGGCGGATGCGTTCGCGCGTCACGTCGAATTCCTTGCCCACTTCTTCCAATGTATGCGATACGCCGTCCATAAGGCCGAAGCGCATTTCCAAAATCTTCTGTTCGCGCGGCGACAAATCCTTCATGGCCGTGTGCACATAGTCGCGCAGGAGTTCGCGAGCGGCGGCGCGGTCCGGAGAAATCGTTTTCACGTCCTCGATGAAATCTTCCAGCTTGGAATCTTCGTCGTCGTCGCCCACGGACGTTTCAAGCGAAACCGTATCCTGGGAGATGCGCTGGATTTGGCGAACTTTGTCCACCTCCTCGCCCATTTCCGCGGCGATTTCTTCTGGCAATGGCTCGCGGCCAAGGTCTTGAATGAGCTGCCGTTCCACCTGGGTGAAACGATTGATGGTTTCCACCATGTGCACCGGAATGCGGATGGTGCGGCTTTGGTCGGCCAAGGCGCGCGTGATGGCCTGGCGAATCCACCACGTGGCATAGGTGGAAAATTTATAGCCTTTGCGATATTCGAATTTTTTCACGGCGCGGAACAAACCGATATTCCCCTCTTGAATCAAATCAAGAAGGGACATTTGTTTCCCAACGAATTTTTTGGCGATGGAAACGACGAGACGCAAGTTCGCTTCGATAAGGCGCATTTCAGCTTCTTTCTCATTGCGTTCCTTGCGTTTGGCAAGCGCCACTTCTTCTTCGCCGGTCAAGAGCGGAATTTTGCCGATCTCGCGCAAATACATTTGAATGGAATCCTGGGTGAGCTCCGGAATGTCCGCTTTTTTTGCCGTCTTGGCGGTTTCCTTTTTCTCCTTCTCCCGACTCCCGCGAATTTTGCCGAAAACCTCCTCCTGCTCCTTGCGCTGGCCAAGAATGCCTTCCTTCATTTCAACAAGATGCACGCCAATTTTATCCAGCCGATCCAAAAATTCTTCATACGCGTCCAGATAATCTTCCGCATCCGCAAACGTGAAAAGTACTTCGTTCTCGGTCACGAAGCCGCGCGACTGGCCTTTTTTGACGAGACGCTCGATGATTTCTGGCGACGGGGGCGGTACTTTTACGTAGCGCACCGGTTTTTTATGACTCTGCGCTTTTGTTTTGTGACTCTGCACTTTTCCCTTTGACTTCAAGGACTTCTTCACCGGCTTGACGGGCTTCTTTGGCATAAGGGGCAATGAAGTAGGAGCAAGCTATTGGCAGTATGCATGAAAGAAAAAAACTTTTCTCGTTTTCCTTTTTGCGTGCTGCTTACTGCTTACCCAATTTGCGATAAAGCTCAAGAAGGCGCTGTACTTCTTCTTTATTCCCGGCCTGCTCGGCCCGGCGAAGATCGCGCTCAAATTCCTTGCGGAGACGGCGGACTTCGGAAGAGGATACGGCCTCGATCAATTGTCGCACATGCCCTTGCGCCACGACGGAAACTTGATCCGTAACCAAGCGTTCGGCTTCAAGGACGATGGTATCGAGAAGGGCGATCAGCGGATCGCGCTCAATGTCCGGAAGCGTTTGCAATTGGTCGCGCAGCTGCCGAAAAAGCGGCGGCTGGGCCGAAAGGGATGAACCTTGCTGATCATAGAGAGAAACGGCGAGCTTGTAAAGGGCGGCGATGTGGGTATCTTTTGAAAAGGCCGCGGATGATAAGGCCGCAAGGATAGACGGACGAAATTCCGCTTGGTTGATGAACAAACCGACGAGCAGATCGAGAGACTTGGCGAGGCGGGACGATTTCGCCGGGGCCACTGCCTCTGGCATCCTCGGCATCTTTTTGCTTCGGTCGCTATTCGGCGACATACTCCGCAAAGAGATGCCTCCGATGCCTGGGACAGACGCGCTCCCGTTCTTTGCCGCCGCCTGACGCAATACGCTTAAATCCGTGCGCAATAAATCCGCGATGACTTGCAACCAATGTTCGCGTTCAACCATATCCGTGGTCTGTGCCAATTCGGGAAGAAGAAAGGAAGAAACCGCACGCTTATCATCCACATTGTGCAAATCTTTTCCCGCGAGCGCTCTGTCAATATAGTACTGCATGATCGGCACGGTTTTTTCCACGGCGGTTCGCCAAAGTTCCGGATTCTTCTGCACGGCCTCGTCCGGATCTTTCCCCGCAAAAACCGGCAGAACGGCAACGCGCACGTCAAACCCGGCCGCGCGCGCCAGAGTAATGCCACGCTGCGCTGCCTTGAACCCGGCCGCGTCCGCGTCGAATGAGAAGACGATCGTGTTCGTGTAGCGCTTGAGAAGTTGAAGTTGAATCTCTGTGAGCGCCGTGCCCGAGCTCGCGACGATATTGGTCACGCCCGCCTTGTGCGAAGCGATCACGTCCATTTGCCCTTCGACGATGACAACGCTTCCCTTTTCGCGAATGCCTTTTTTCGCCATGTCCAAGCCGAAAAGGATGGAACCTTTGTGGTACACGGCCGTCTCCGGCGAATTCATGTACTTGGGCCCCTGGTCTTCCGTACCGGGCATAAAAATGCGGCCCGTGAAACCAATGACATTGCCTTGCGCGTCGCGTAGCGGAATCATGATGCGATTGCGAAAACGGTCGATGAATCCGCTTCCCTGCTTGCGACGCATGAGCAGGCCCGCGCGCTCCCCGTCCATGTCCGGGCCTTTTTTCGCGCAGGCGCGTGCGAGCGTGTCCCAGGCGTCGGGCGCGAATCCCAAGCCGAACGCTTCGGCGAGCGCCTCTGGAATGCCGCGCTTTTCGACATAGGCCCGGGCATGCGCTGCGTATGTCGCCTGCATGAGAATGTCACGATACACATGCGCCGCAAACGTATTCGCTGCCACGAGCCTTTGCTTGTCATTGCTTTCCGTGGATGAAAAACGTATGACTTCAATCCCGACCTTGGCGCCCAAATGCCGCAAGGCTTCCGGAAAATCCATACCTTCAAGTTTCATAACAAAAGCAAAACAATCACCACCCTCGCTACAGCCGAAGCAATGCCAAATCTGCTTGTCGCGCGACACGTGGAACGAAGGCGTCTTTTCACTGTGAAATGGACAGAGCCCTTTCCAACTGACGCTTCCCGCCTGTTTCAGCGGCACATATTCCTGTATCAAATCCACGATGTCGATTTTTTGTTTGATTTCGTCTTTTTGGTCCATAAGACAGTTGTAACGTGTAATGCCGGATGATTCTCTGCAGACGATACACGATATACATTACACCTTACACGACTGCCTGCAGTCTGCCCCGCTCGCATCGCATGGACAAGCAATATTCTGATCCGTCAGGAATGAGAATCACGTTAATTGTGTCCCCCGTGAGGCATCCAGAATCGCTTCCATTTCTTTTATTCCCTTCGTTTCTCCTCGCGCCGCCGCCGCAAGCAAGGAACGTAAATAAAATGCGCGCGGCTTCCACCATTTCCGGTACACCACAAGCAGGGCTGGAGCCTTGTGCAAGCGATAGCGTGTGGATGGCTCATGCATGCCTTTCATGCGCCGCGGCTTTACCCAAAAAAGAAATTGTTCTTCAATGAGCGGATCCAGCATGAGCCAGCTATGCCGTGTGGACCAATTCAACACGCATGCGCCTGATTCAATTTTTGGAAGTAATGTTCCTTCCACATACGTTTTTATCACCGGCCAATTATTATACGTCAAAAAAAATCGTTTGCCGTTACAACGCATGTGCCAACCCATGCGTGCCGCTCCGATGGCCTGCATTGCCATATGAATGGGGACAATGATGAGCAGAGCCAAGATACCGAAAACCACCGCCAGAAAGATAAAACAACCTTGAAAAGAAATCGTGCGCTGTGTGGAAGAAGTCATGCCTTGTATGAAATCACGTTCGGCTCTGCGTGGAAAGGATATGGGTGTCCGGCGCGATAAAAAATCCCGATACGATTACTCTTGAGTGAAGACGGAACCGGAGCGGAAAAGACGATTTCAAGTTTTTCTTTGGCGGCAAATTCTCGCACGATTAAAAAAGAATTATAAAAAAGGTCGAATTTAGAAACAATGATTATTCCGAATCTTCTTTTGTGTCTGTTGGGAGTTCTTTCCGCGGTGTATCTAATTTTCCGGGCGCAGAAGCTTCAATTGCAATACGAAGTCTTTCATAAGCTGTCTGCAACATAAGTAAAGAAGATACTTTATGTTTTATCAGACTACCATCTACATATATCCAGCCACCCCCTTTTTTGTTCAAAAGGAAACTGCGCACGAGAGATGGATTATCACTGACTCTTTCTTGAATGGTTATCCAGTCATCACCTTTTCTTACTTGATAGATAAAACCCTTATTTTCTTTACTATCAAGCATCTGTATTTCATAAGGACGATCCCCCGACCAGTCATGGGTTCCAACCAAACCTTCAATATCCTGCGCGATTTTGGTTGCAAGTTCAGATGACGGATCTCGTTCTATGTTTAATTCTCTATTCTCTTCCATAAGTAATAATTTTTATGATTAAAAAATTGATGAAAAAATTTCTTTTGTCCGTTTCTTCTGATTCCGAATTTTGGCGGTGTG